>Kit_p2__coassemble_291_pt1 | contig 137166 bp, 118 predicted proteins | sample Kit_p2__metabat2_high_PE_005 | metagenome-assembled genome bin Kit_p2 | reverse complement strand
ACTGTTCAGTTTTCAAGGTTCTGTGCTGTTCTTGTCTTTCTCAGCGACAGCTTAGATAGTATATCATGTTGTTCGCCGTTTGTCAACAACTTTTTTCATTTTTTTATTTTTCCTTTTTTTAGGAATTTTTGTCGATATCACTCAACATCGAACGAAAAAAGTAACAGCTCCGTGAGGTCTGTCCCTCATCGGAGCTTTAATATACCATGTTCTTCCAGGAATGTCAAGCAAATTTGTATTATTTTTTAGAACAATTTTTCCTACTTTTTACCAATCACAAGATATGACTTTTTTCCCTTGTTTTATCTATATTTTGTGGTTATCTTCTAAAACTCCTCTCTTCTTTTTTTACCTTTTCCTATGATCGTTCTACGAAAATTGTGTATTGCAGTCATACAATTTGATCCCAGGGCCGAAAAGATTTTCGGCCCTGGGATCATTTTTTACAGCATGCCCTTTACCAGGCCCAGAATAAAATATGAGATCACGTTATGGTCGTACAGCCAGGACAGCCACGGGCTTGCCGCCACCTGCCCCATGGCTGCCGCTCCAAAATCCGTCCCAGACAGCGCAGTAAGTACCAGGCAGACGATCCATAAAAACATAAGGCCCTCCACTCCTCCCAGTACAGCTCCGGCGATCTGGTTGAGTCCTTTTATTATAGGAAGCCTTGCAATCAGATCCAGCCAGGCTGCCACAATATGAAGCAATATAAATACCACTGCAAACAGCAGGATCGAGGCCGCCGCTTTAATGACCGTATCAGCCAGGTATCCGCCCACGTAATCTCCAAACTGCTCCACACCCAGCATCTGATACACTTCTCTATTATTATTTTCGATCAGGATCCTCTTCATCTGCTCTGGCAGCTTCAGCTCTTCGATGGTCCTTCTCTCTCCAATTCCGGCTCCATTCCCGCCGGTTCCTTCTCCGATATCCAGCACACCGTCCAAAAGCCCATCCAGGCCGACTGCATCCGCCATCCCCTGACGGATGGACTCATAGACCGGCGTATCGTTTTTAAGCCACTCTGTCACGGATGGCAGGGCCACCCGCACTGTTACAAGGCTGATCACCAGGGCCAGCGCTGACACACACAGCCGTATAAACCCTCTGTAATGGCCATACAGCACCATTCCCACCAGATATATCGCTGCCAGGATCTCCAGCCAGTGGCCGGAGAATCCAGAGACTCCTTCCATCATCTTCCATCTCCTCACTCAAGCACAAATTTTCGGATCGCACTGGCTACGCCTGCATCGTTGTTGGAAACAGTCACAAAATCCGCCGCCTGCTTCACCTGTTCCTCTCCATTTTCCATGGCAACCCCCAGACCGGATGCCCGGAGCATGGACAGATCATTTTCTCCGTCCCCAAAGGCCATGGTCTCCTCCCTGCCGATACCGAGAAATTCCGCCAGTCTGAGAAGAGCGCTCCCTTTATCCGCGCCTGCCGCATTGATCTCCAGGTTATTGGGGATCGAGGATGTCACCAGGATCCCCGGAATCTGCCCAAGGGAAACACGCATCCTCTTTCTGGCTTCCATGTCCGTAAAAAACATGTTGATCTTATCGATCTCCTTCCCCATTTCCTTTACATACCGGATATTATCTGGAACCACCCGGCGGGTCTTCCGTATGAGCGCCGCCACTCCGGCAGAAACTGCATACCGTTCTGCGTGATCATAAAAATACTGGGTCGTACAGCCTATACCGTCCATATAGGCATCATACATGATGTCATCACCGCTGTCTCTGGCCATTTCCAATACCCGCAAAGCAGTATCCACCGGGATCCGGCAGGTGCTGATGATCCGGTCCTCTTTCAGATCCGCCACCACAGCTCCATTGGTGGTTATGGCATAGCGGACTCCCGGGAGCGTCCGGATCCTGTCGGGGATCCCCCGTACCGTGCGCCCAGTGGCCGGTACGATCTGGATCCCTCTGGCCGCACATGCCAGAAGAGCCTGCCAGTTTGCCTCCGGTATCTGTTTCTCATCATCCAGGAACGTCCCGTCCATATCGGTTGCGATCAGCCTGATCTTCATTCTCCACTCTCCCTGGTCATAATCAGAAGGGGCTGCTGCAAAAGGAAAGCAGAACAGCTTTCCCTTATCCGTTGTCTGCACCTTGGACACGCCAGTCCACATCAGGGCGGGTATGATCCGCTCCGGACGGACCGGCACAAGCGAAAGCACATGGACAACGATAAAGGGAAGCGCAGAATCCGCTTTTTACAGCACCCCCGGTTCATTAATCAAAAAAGTTATCTTCCCGTAAGATCAGATGGCCTTCCTTGTCATACTTTGAAGAAAACAGCCCTGTGATCTTCTTTCCAAGAGACGGTTTTTCCGCCTTATCTGCGGCTTCCTCAATAAGATCCACCGCTGCCTTCCTCGTCAGCCGGACACCATCCTCTTCCATCATCTCGATACGTTCATAGAGAGCCAGCATGCTTTTTCCCGTAATGCTGCAGTCAATATCCGCCGCATACTTGCACGCATACTGCGCGAACTCCTCCAGCTCCATTTCCATGCTGTCATCCAGATCATCCTCTTCCGGAGCTCCGGCAGCCATCTTCGGGGCCGGGGCCGCTGCCGCCATTTCCCGGACAGGCTCTTCCTGCTCCAGATGCGGCGGTTCCTCCCTCCTGGCTTCAGGCATCTCCCGGAAGTCCTCTGTTCTGCCGCCAAAGCCATCCTCCGACCCTGGCTCCCGGCCCTGGACCACCTCCTGGGCGATCTTTTCCTGGACCTCTGTCTGCTTTAACAGAGCCTCCTCCAGGGCCGCCTCATTCTGCCGTTTTTCCTGGGCCCTGCTGTCTGCTCCGATATACTGGAACTTGCTTGCCAGGGACATATTGTTCCCATGGAGAGCCTCCAGATTCTCCGGAGTATCAATGAGCACCACGATCATGCCGGTCTTATCCCGTTCCATCAGCTCATCCAGCTCGTTCTGGACTGCATTGCTGAGGCCCGCTGCATGTTCGATGATCAGATCCTTTCCCGCCAGCCTGGAGGCCACAGCGCTGATGCCGCGCTTATTTAACTTCTCGCTGCTGATCTTGGCCACTGGGTTCTTATGTCCCAGCTCCCGGTGGATCTCTCTCAGGGCGTCCAGAGCTGCTGCCAGGCCGTCCTCATCGTTGACCGCTTCGATCATAAGGTTATTCAGGTCAAGACCATCGTCCAAGGATTCCAGCTCCAGGCCGTCGCTGTCATCCTCTTCCTCCTCCTCGGGACGGATGGTACGCACGCTGCGGCGCATGGCCCGCTCTCTGTCGATCTCCGCCTGCTTTCTGGCGCGGCGCTCCTCTTCCTCTCTGCGGGCCAGCTCCCGCTCCTCTTCAGCACGGCGCAGAGCCTCTTCCTCCATCTCCTCCCGGGCCTTGGCGGCGCGGATGGCCATTCTCTGCCGCTCGATCTCCCGGTCAGACTCTGCCGCCTCCCGCTCTGCCTCCACATCCAGCACCCGCCTTGTGGGCCGTATCTCTTTAATGGAACGCAGATCGTCCAGGGTCCTTGTGGCGTCCATGTCGTCCTCTTCCACCTCTACCGTATGGGAAGCCGTATCGGAAAGCTTGGACATCTCCTGGGCCAGCTTCTGAGTCTGGGCATCCTCATGAAGGCGCATGACCACTTCCTTTTCCACATCATAGGAAGGTTCCTCCGGCTTTGCAATCTCTCTCCCGTCCTCATAATCGTCCTGGTACGAGGGATTTCCGCCAAATTCCTCCTCCACAGCCCGGAGCTTTGCTTCATATTTGTCCCGGTTCTCCACCAGGTCCATCTGATATTTGTTGAGAGGTTCGTACTCCAGCTTCAGATCCATGGCCTTTTCCACATATTTTCCCAGTCCGAACAGCAGCATGATCTTATCGCAGGTCCTGACGCACTGGTCGCCCATGCCGCCCTTGTAGTACAGCTCTGCCAGCTCATACAGCCATTTCTCGTCCACTTCCACCGCCGTATACGTTTCCAGGGCGCGGATCAGCTGGTCCAGGGGCGCTTTTTTCGCCTTCAGGATCAGGTACCGGAGAAGGTACTGGCGGGAATCATCCTGGGCCAGGTCGCAGAACTCCCGGTAATAGGCCTCGGCCTCGGCAACGTTCCCCTCCTTCAGGGCCAGGTCCGTCAGCTTGTAAAGCAGGCGCTTGCCAATGGGGGCCCGTTCAAAGGCCAGCAGCAGAATATCCTTTGCCTCCTGGTATTCCTTGTTTTTTTCATAGATCTCAGCGATCATGGAAAGCAGGCTCGCATTCCGCACGCGGTGCCAGTCGATGGTATCCGCGATCTTCATGGCCGTTTCGTAGTCTCCCCGGCTGACCATTTTCTTGATCTGCTCCACCTTTATGTTAAACTCATATTTATCCATTTCTTTTGCATCTCCTAAATTCCTCGGCCGTCTTACGCCTAAAGCTCCACACGGCCCTCCAGCGCACGTAAAAGCGTCACCTCGTCGATATATTCCAGGTCTCCGCCCACCGGCACGCCGCTGGCGATCCTGGTGACCTTGATCCCTGTGGGCTTGATCAGCTTGCTGATGTACATGGCCGTAGTCTCCCCCTCCAGGCTTGAGTTGGTCGCAATGATCACTTCCCTCACATCCTTCTGGAGCCGGGTCATCAGTTCCTTCAACTTAATGTCCCCGGGACCGATCCCCAGCATGGGGGAAATGGCTCCATGGAGCACATGGTAGACCCCTTCAAACTTCCCGGTCTTTTCATAGGCCGCCAGGTCCCTGGGGTTCTCCACCACCATGATCACGCTGTGGTCCCTGGCCGGGCTCTTGCAGATGGGGCAGAGCTCCTGATCCGTTAAGGTATAGCACTCCCGGCAGTACCGGACGTTGTGCTTGGCGTCCCGGATGGCTCCGGAAAGCCGGTCCACCTGTTCCTCCGGCATATTGATGATATGGAAGGCCAGGCGCTGGGCCGTCTTATTCCCGATCCCCGGAAGCTTTGACAATTCCTCGATCAGCTTCGAGATCTGGCTGCTGTAATAGTCCATGTTAGAAAGAAAGGCCTCCTAAACCTCCAAGGCCGCCTGTCAGTTCCGCCATAACGGCGCTGGACGCCTCTTCCATCTGGTGGAAGGCCTCATTGGCAGCCGCCACGATCATATCCTCCAGCATTTCCACATCATCGGGATCCACTGCCTCGGGAGAGATCTTCACAGATACCACTTCTTTTTTACCGGAAACGGTCACCGTCACTGCACCGCCGCCGGCTGCTGCCGTATACTGCTTTTCCTCCAGTTCCTTGGTCTTCTCCTCCATCTGACGCTGCATCCTCTGGGCCTGTTTCATTAAATTTGTCATATTACCGGGCATACCGCCCGGAAAACCACCGCGTTTCGCCATGATTCTTTCCTCCTGCATATTCTTTTCGTTTTTTCTGTTTATTTCTATTTTTACCTGTTTTTGATATTTTTTATTGTCCCCAGACATACCCGACTGCGGCCCGGTCCTTAATCCTCTATGGTGATATCCATATGGATATTTTCCCTCAGCTCTTCGTCTGTAATATACCTGGTATCCAGACGCTCGCCGCTTTCCCTGAGGCGCGCCTTAAAATAGATGGATTTCCCGTAGGCCTGCTCCACATGGCGCTCCAGATCCCCAAGGATACTGGGGCGGCTCCCCATGCTGAAGTTCATGGCATCGCTGAATACGATGCACAGGCAGCTATCGCCCGCCGGCTCTACCACCGTCTCCCGGAAGCTGGGCCGTATGGACATTCCCATCTCCCGGACGATCTTTCCCCACTCATTCCGGATCAGGTTCAGATCCTCCAGCTGAGCTTTGGGAAGGGTCACCGTCCTGGGCTCCGCCTCTCTGCTTTCCAGAGACGGGGCCTGGGGCTGTACCGCCTGGGGCAGGGCTGGCTGGCTTCCGTCCCCGGCCATGTTTCCAGGCCTCGGGGCCGCCGGGATCCCTTCCTCCATCTGGCGCTCCAGCTGTTCCAGCCGCTCCAGCACCGCATCCATGGACTGCTCCATCTCGGGCTTCGTCAGCCGGATAAACGCCAGCTCCACAAGGACCCGCTTCTGGGCCGCAAACCGGATCTGGTTCAGGACCTCGGAAAACACGCGGATATACCGCATCAGCACATTTTCATCGGCCAGAGCCGCATCCTCCCTGAGCTGCTTCAGATTGTCCTCCGACATATCCAAAAGCTCCTCCGCCTCATCCGCTGTCTTTAAGATCAGAAGATTCCGCAAAAACCAGATGAAATCTGCCACAAACTGGGAAAGCTCCCGGCCCTGGATCACCATTTCCTCCAGTCTTAAGATACAATCCTTTGTCTGCCCGTTCCTTAGGGCGCCAAACAGCTCACGGAATACCCGGTTGTCCACGGCTCCCAGTACGTCCAGTACATTCTCATAGGTAAGGGTCTCCCCATAATGGAAGGCCGCGCACTGGTCCAGAAGGCTCAGTGCGTCACGCATGGAGCCGTCCCCGGCCTTCGCCACATACCGCAGGGCACGGTCCTCCACCGCCATGCCCTCTGCATCGGTCAGTTCCTTTAACCGGTCCGCAATGGTATCCACCGTGATCCGCCGGAAATCGTATCTCTGACACCTGGAAAGCACCGTGATCGGGATCTTATGGACCTCCGTGGTGGCCAGGATAAAGATCACATAGGACGGCGGCTCCTCCAGCGTCTTAAGCAGGGCGTTGAAGGCGCCGGTGGACAGCATGTGCACCTCATCGATGATATAGACCCGGTACTTTCCTTCGGTGGGCGGATACTGGACCTGGTCCCGGATCTCCCGGATGTTCTCCACGCCGTTATTGGAGGCCGCGTCGATCTCCACCACATTTAAGGATGTGCCTGCCTGGATCTGCTGACAGCTGGGACACTCTCCGCAGGGGCTTCCGTCCTCTGGATGCTCACAGTTGACTGCCTTAGCAAAGATCTTGGCCACAGAGGTCTTTCCTGTTCCCCTGGTCCCGCAGAACAGATAGGCGTGGCCGATCCGCTCTGACCGGATCTGATTCTGTAAAGTCGTAACGATATGGTCCTGGCCCTTCACATCCCCGAAGACCCGGGGCCGCCATTTCCTGTAAAGCGCTGTATATGACATCTCTTATTTATCTCCGAAGCTGATCCCCAGAAGCTTTGCCTCTTTAATAATATCCGACTGGGGATCCACATATTTCAGTTTTCCGGCGCTTTCCTCCAGGGGAATATCTGTGATCACGTTGTTTTTCACGACCACCAACTTTCCAAAATCTCCCCGTTCGATCATAGCTGCCGCATGAGCGCCGATCCTGGAAGAAAGTACCCGGTCAAAGGGCACCGGCGCACCGCCTCTCTGCATATGGCCCGGAACCGTGACCCGGATCTCCTGTCCGGTCATCTCCTGGATCTTCGCTCCGATCTCATAGGCCACAGACTGGTATTTCTGCGCCCGTTCCTCCAGCTTTTTCTTATATTCCTTTTTGGACATGGCCGCCTCTTCTTTGGATATGGCTCCCTCTGCCACAGCCAGGATCGAGAAACGGCTGCCGCCCCTGGTCCTCTCCTTGATCTTTTTCACCACAGCGTCCAGATCATAGGGGATCTCTGGAAGCAGGATGATGTCGGCTCCGCCCGCAATACCGGCGTGCAGCGTCAGCCAGCCCACCTTATGGCCCATGATCTCCACGATAAACACCCGTCCGTGGGAGGAGGCAGTGGTATGGATACAGTCGATGGCATTGGTGGCGATATCCACAGCGCTCTGGAAGCCGAAGGTCATATCCGTTCCCCAGAGGTCATTATCAATGGTCTTTGGAAGGCCTACTACGTTTAAGCCCTCTTTGCTTAAGAGATTGGCTGTTTTCTGGCTTCCATTTCCCCCGAGGACCACCAGAGCATCCAGCTTCAGCTTATAGTAAGTGTGCTTCATCAGCTCCACCTTGTCCAGTCCGTTTTCGTCCGGAACCCGCATCATCTTAAAGGGCTGTCTGGAGGTTCCCAGCATAGTGCCGCCCTTTGTCAGGATCCCAGAGAAATCAGAGCGTTTCATCATACGGTAATTGGCATACATAAGCCCTTTATAGCCGTCTTCAAATCCAATGATCTCTACCTCATCCTGATAGATCTGGTACAGGCCCTTGGCCACGCCGCGCATGGTCGCGTTTAACGCCTGGCAATCGCCGCCGCTTGTAAGAAAACCAACTCGTTTCATATGGTCCATCCTTTCTGTTCCGTTCTGACGGTTACGAGTCAAACAGGTACACGTCGTCCATTATGTCATTATAATACAAAGGAAACCTAGGGGCAAGAAAAATTTTAGCCACACGCGGACAAGAAGACACATACCTGAACACTCACAGATTTCAGCCTGCCCGCAACGCGAAAGAGGGCACGGTGTTTTTCAACACCGCACCCCCTTCAGGCCTAATTATATCTTTTATCCGCACGTTCTGCTTTGAATGCTCACCATAAACGTTACCCTGGCAGCCTGCTCAGTTCCGGCTCCCTCACGGCACATGAGAGGTTCCCCTTAGTGCTGCTGCATTCCTGCCCTGACACGGTTCAGAGATTCCCATTGCGTAAGACCAAAACGTCAACGCCTCTTACCAGGGGCAGCTTCACAGTGAAACACCCGGGGCAGAACATCACCCCTGCTCTAGCGGCTTGCAGGTACAGGGCACCGCTGACTCCCCGGCTGTGCGGATTAGTTAAGTATACATGGAAGCCGTGGTTTTGTCAAGTATTCCCGCCGTTTTCCCTGCTTCCGGAGCAGTCCCTTTTACTGTCCGCAGCAGCCTCAGGCATCTGCTGCCTAAGATGTAAAAACACGATCCGGAAGGAAGAGGGCCGCCAAAGCACAGCCTATGAAAGGGCGATCTCCTCCCCGTCAATGAACAGGCGCTTTACGCCGCCGTCATACTCCAGTGGATCTCCGTCCCAGATCACCAGGTCTGCGTCCTTTCCAGGCTCCAGAGTACCCACTCTGGAGGAAATTCCCATGCATTCCGCCGGATAAGCTGTCACACCCCTGATCGCTTCCTTCCGGCTTAAGCCCCGGTCTGTCATTAAGATCAGCTGGGTGCTTAAGATCTCCAGATTCATCTCCGGATGGCCTGTGGAAATGGCCGCATGGACGCCTTCCTTCTCCAGTTCTGCTCCCAGAGACAGGGATTTTCCATTTTCCTCCACGGAAAAGCTGGTCCCATAAAGGGGGCCGATGATAAAACGGAGGTCCTTTCTGTCCAGATCCCGGATCACCTGGGAGGCGTCATAGGCCATGGTCAGCACATAGTTCAGCCCGAACTCCTCGCCGATGCGGACCGCCGTCTCCATATCGTTGGCCTTCATGGCCGCCATCTGGACCGGCATCCCGTCGAATACCCTGGAAAGGGCCGCCAGCTCCAGCCTGAACTCCTGGCTCTCTCCCGCCTTTTCCTTTCTGGCGTACTCCTTCGCCTTAAAAAGGATATCCCGGATCATGGCCGCAGAAGCCAGTCTCGTCTGGGGCGCCCGGTTCTTTCCGCCGTACCGTTTCCTGGGACCGCTGGTGAGAACGAAGCGGTAAGCTGCCTCGGGCTTTATGATCCGTTTTTCCCTGGACGCCCCGGCAGTCTTTAAGGCCGCGCATGTGCCTCCGATGAGGTTTCCATTTCCGGGCCCTGTTACCACTGTGGTCACTCCGGCCCGCAGGGCCATTGAAAAGCCCTCGTCCTCAAAATTCAGGGCGTCGTAGGCCCGCAGCTCTGGAACAATGGGGCCCTCCTCATTGGCATCGTTTTCCTCGAATCTATGGATCTGGCTGTTGACGCCCACCTGGCAGCTGGGCTCCACGATACCGGGAGTCACCAGAGCGCCTTCGGCGTCGATGATCTCCTCATCTCCCTCCGGCATGAGGCAGTCCGCCACCTCTTTGATCTTTCCGTTTACGATACGGATGTCCTTCATCTTTTCAAAAATATCTGCACCGTCGATCAGCATACAGTTTTTTATCAGCATGGCTGCCACCTCCTTAATTTTCCGTCTGGTACTGGATCTTACCATTGATGAGTACCGTCCGCGGCCTTCCTCCGGCCTTAAAGGGCTCGGATTCCCAGATCACCACGTCCGCCGCCTTGCCAGGCTCGATGGATCCCAGCTCATCGGCCAGATCCAGGGCCTTTGCCGCCCGGATGGTCACGCATTTATAGGCCGTTTCCTCTGTGAGTCCGTGTTTCATCAGCACAGCCACCTGGGATAAGAAGCCCTCCATGGGGATCACATGGGAATCAGTGGTCAGGGTGAACTCCACGCCGGCCCTCTCCAGGATCGCCGGGGCGTCATAGCGCTTATCCTCCACCTCCAGCTTACTCTTTCCTCCTACGGTGGGGCCGATGATGTAATGGGCCTTTGCTTCCTTTAAGTCGTCGATCATCTTCCAGCCCTCGGTACAGTGCTCAATGCTCAGATTCAGCCCGAACTCCTTTCCGACCCGCAGGGCCGTCAGGATATCGTTGGCCTGGTGGGCATGGATCTTCACCAGCATTCCATCGAAGGCACGCATCAGAGAGTGCATGGCCAGATCGTATGTAAAGGTGGATTCTTCTCCGTTTTTCAGCTTTTCTTCATGGGCCAGCCATTTTTCCCGGTATGCCTTCGCCTTATAGAACGCCTGGCGCATCAGGGCAGCAGATCCCATTCTTGTGGACGGGGTCTGGCTCTTTTTTCCATAGGAAACCTTAGGATTTTCTCCCAGGGCCATCTTTAAGGCCGCCTCCTCCTTCATGATCCTTTCGTTTAAGGTGGCTCCGGCGGTCTTCAGATAGGCAAAGGTGCCTCCCATGATGTTTCCGCTGCCAGGTCCCACAGCTACGGTGGTGACGCCGGCCTCCAGGGCCCGGTCAAACAGGCTGCAGTGAAAATCAATGGCGTCGATGGCCCGCAGCTCCGGGTGGATAGGCCCTGTCATCTCATTGCCGTCCTGACCGTCGGCGTCAATAATGCCCAGATGGCAGTGGGGCTCAATGAAGCCTGGCGTTACCAACTTTCCCGCGGCGTCGATGACCGTGTCCTCCGGCCCCGGGACGATCTCTTTTTCAACTTTCGCAATTTTCCCGTTTTCCACAGCAACATCGTATTTTTCCTTATAGATGCCCGCCATGGAGATCAGGGTTCCGTTTTTAATTACCAGCATGGCTGTCCTCCTTTATTTCTTCGGTTTTCTCCGCTTTTTTCCGTTTTCCTTCCTCTCGCAGCTCCTTGAAGAAGTCCTTCATCATCCGGGAGCACTCCTCTCCCAGCACTCCGGTCTCTACCTCTGCCTGGTGGTTGAAGCCGTCCTCATGGAGCATGTCCAGGACAGAACCGGCGCATCCGGCCTTTGGATTCATGCAGCCGATGACCACCCGGGGGATCCTGGCCTGAACGATGGCCCCGGCGCACATGGGGCACGGCTCCAGGGTGACGTACATGGTACAGTCCTCCAGCCTCCAGTCCCCGATCTTTCTGCATGCCTTGCGGATGGCAATGATCTCCGCATGGGCCAGGACATTTTTATCAATGGTGCGGCGGTTATAGCCCCGGGCGATGATCGCTCCGTCGTGAACGATCACACAGCCGATGGGGACCTCCTTTAAGGCAACCGCCTTTTTTGCCTGGCGCACCGCCTCCCGCATATATTTTTCTTCCTGTGTCATACGCTGTCTCCCCGATTCATGATTCTGAATATAAGTTTAACCGGGCCAGAAAGCGGTGTCAAGGAATTCGTTTTACAGCCCCGGCAAAAATAAACCGCATACCATCGCTTACGGACGGCTTACCTCCTCGAGGAAAAAGATCCCCTCCGCCAGATTGATAAACATTTCCCTGTCCTTTATGGCCCACGGCCTTCCCTTCCACCATACGGTCTCCCGATCAGCTGAAACGGAAACCGCCCTGCCGTCATCCAGAACGTATGTAATGGTGATCATGGGGCTGCCGCCGGAGACTGGCTCCTCAAACAGGGCATATCTTAAAAACCCTGTGAGCTTTACCGCCTGCTCCACATGCTCCCGGTCCGTGAATTCCTTTTTCTCATCCGTGACTCCGGGATACTCCGCCACAATGCTCCGCACATCCTCCGGATCGGGGATCCCCAGAAGGTACATGCCGTTCATGAAAATGCTGACGGCGAGCACTGCTGATACAGACAGAAATACGGCAAGGACGAACCGCAGGAGCTCTTTCACTGCCTTATGTTTCATGAAAATTTCTCCCTTCCAGCCGGAAAGCTGTACATGATTTCTGCTGATATACCAATTATAGCAGAAATCTGTCATTTTTTCTTCTATTTTTTTAAATATATCCCAGAAGGCCTTCTCACAAAAATAATGGCGTATCCAGCCGCCCGGACCGGCAGCCGCCGCCCGCTTTACATGGAGCCGGAGGAGTGGTATATTCATGGGGAAAGGATGGGATATTATGAAGATCTGTGGATTACAGAAAACGACGCTTTTAGATTTTCCCGGCCATGTGGCCGCAACCATATTTACCGGGGGCTGCAATTTCCGCTGCCCCTTCTGCCACAACAGCGACCTCTTGGGAAACGACGCTCCGGCGGCCTTTACCGACGAGGAGGTGCTTGATTTCCTAAAAAAACGCAGGGGGATCCTGGAGGGGGCTGCCATCACTGGCGGAGAGCCCACGCTCCAGCCGGATCTGGAGGATTTCATTCAGAAGGTACGGGCTCTGGGATACCAGATCAAGCTGGATACCAACGGCTACCGGCCGGAGGTGCTGAAGCGCCTCTGTGAAAAAGGCCTCATCGATTATGTGGCCATGGACATAAAAACATGTGAGGAACGGTACCCGGCGGTGACCGGAGTATCGTCCCTCCAGATGGAAAACATTCGTGAAAGTATTGAATTTTTAAAAAGTGGGGCCGTCCCCTATGAATTCCGTACCACCGTGGTCAGAGAGCTCCACTCTGCGGAGGATTTCCAGAAGATCGGACCATGGATCGCAGGGGCTCCCCTGTATTTTCTCCAGAACTTCTCTGATTCTGGCAGCGTACTGAATCCCATATACACAAGCTGTACCGTCCCGGAGCTGACCTCTTATCTGGAGATCGTAAAGCCTTTTGTGGGACATGCAGAGCTCCGCGGCATCGGCTGCTAGACACCCTGCCTCTCTTATTCTCTGGAGCCAGAGCCTTTTACCGCACCCGGATATCTGTATACCAGTATCCAAAGCGGCCGTCGTTGGGCGGCTGCTTTTTTGACAGGACAAAATTCGGGAATCCAAACATGGACGCCATATATTTCTCACTGCTGTAATAATGGCCGGGGACTCCGATGAGATAGCGGGCGCGGCCGTCCTTGTTCCCAAGGCGGAACAGGATGATATACCGGAAATTGTAATAGCCATGGAGCAGAAAGCTGTTGTTTCCGTACACCCAGCTTTCCCTGGGCAGGCGGCCGATATCCTGGGGACGGATCGTTAAGATCTCGCAGCCGCTCTCATAATCGAAGGGCTGGATCTTCGGGTAGGATTTCCGCAGCTCCTGCCACAGCTTTTCCGGATCCGCCGTCACATCCTCTGTTTCCTGGAGGTATCTGAGGACCTCCGGGTTTTCCAGCTCCGGAGAGCAGGAAAGGGAAGGATCCTTTTCCGGGACAGCCTGGCCGGACGGCGGAGCTGTTCCAGCCCCCGGGCGGCTGTCTCCGGGCCTGGAAGCGGGAGACGGCGGGTTTGGCCCAGGCTTCCTGGCCTCCGCAGGCCGGGAGTCATGCTCCGGCAGAGTCGTCCCGGGCCTGGAAGCAGCAGCGGGAGGGCTGCCTGCCGGACGGGAAACCGGAACGGATGGTCCCCCCTCTGCACGGGAAACCGGTTCTGATGAGCCGCCATCTGCATGGGAAATCGGCTCTGACGGGGCTCCCTCTGCACGGGAAACCGGCGCGGGCGGATCTCCCTCCGGATACGGAACCCGACGGACTGGCTCAGCCGGAGATATGCCAGGAGCCGGAGCTGGCGGCAGCTCTTCCGGGAAAACCAGAGTTTCCGGTTCGTCCGGTGTCTCCTTCGGCGCGGGCGGCCTTGCTGGCAGCTCTTCGGGTACTGGCAGTACGGGCGGCCTTGCTGGCAGCTCCTCTGGAACTGGCGGTGCGGACGGCCTCCCCGGCAGCTCCTCTGGCGCTGGCACCACAGACGGCTCCGGCGCCGCAGCCGGGCCTTCCGGAATGGACGGCGCGGTCGGCCCCACCGGCAGCATCTCCGGAGCGGACGCCGGATCCAGGATCATTTCCTCCCGGCTCCTCCGCTCCTCCTCCCGGGCAATCTCCGCCTCGATCTCCCGCACCACGCTGGCCACGGCCATCACTGGCTCCTCTTCGCTCTGGTCCGGGCTTCCCGGCAGTATTTCCTGAGCCGGGAGCATTTTTACAGTATCTCCGTTTCCTTGGTCCCCTGGAAGAGATCCCGGCAGCGTCTCCGGCTCCACAGCGTCCTCCCAGATCGTCGTATAGGAACGCCAGGGATTCTTTACGTCATGGATGGTCAACCCGTAATATGTATCCAGTCCCCCTCCGTTTCCCTCCACATTTTTCGCATCCACCACAGCCCGGAACTCTCCGGCTCCGCTGCGGATAAAGATGTTTCCCAGGAAAACCTCCGTCCCGGCTTTGGACAGCAGAAAGACGCCGATGGCGCTGCTTCCCATATACACCTTCTTTACGCTCAGGTTCAGACGGCACTGTCCGTTCCTTGCCTCCAGCTTTACAAATCCTACATTCTTTCCCTTTTCTTTTCCTTCATATTCATAAATATAGGAAATCAATCTGCGATAGTCAGACATATTTTCACCCCTCTGTTATACAGTATATGACAGCGGGGTGATGAAATATTCTCAGGATATCCAGTTTATTTCCGGATGGCTCCGGATCTTACGGCGGCTTCTGCCACACGCTCCGCCACATGGGCGGCAACTCCCGGCTCTAAGGCCCCGGGAATGATGTATTCGGCGCACAGCTTATCGTCGGTCACCAGCTCTGCAATGGCATGGGCGGCGGCCACCTTCATATCATAGTTGATGTCGCGGGCTCCGCAGTCCAGCGCACCCCGGAAGATCCCCGGGAAGGCCAGGACATTGTTGATCTGGTTGGGGAAATCGGAACGGCCTGTTCCCATGACCTTCACGCCTGCGGCCATGGCCTCGTCGTACATGATCTCCGGCGTCGGGTTCGCCATGGCAAAAACGATGGGATCCTTGGCCATGGTCTTTATCATCTCCGGCTTTAAGGCTCCGCCCACGGAAACTCCGATAAACACGTCCGCGCCCACAAGGGCGTCTGCCAGATCTCCCCTCTTATCCTCCAGGTTCGTGATGCCGCACAGCATCTCTTTATGGTCCTTGATGCCCACGCCCCGGTCCTTATAAAGAATACCGTTCTCGTCACAAGCGATGATGTGCTTCACTCCGGCAGCCAGGAGCATTTTAATAATGGCCGTTCCGGCAGATCCAGGGCCGTTTAAAACCACATGGATCTCTTCGATCTTCTTTCCAACCACCTTTAAGGCGTTTAAGAGGGCCGCCGTGACCACAACGGCTGTGCCGTGCTGGTCGTCGTGGAACACCGGAATATCCAGCTCCTTTTCCAGACGCGCCTCCACCTCAAAACATTTAGGGGAAGCGATATCCTCCAGATTCACGCCGCCGAAGCAGGGGGCGATGGCCTTTACAGCCTGGATGATCTCCTCTGTGTCCCTGGTATCCAGGCAGATGGGGAAGGCATCTACGTTTCCAAATTCCTTAAACAGGATCGCCTTTCCCTCCATCACCGGCATGGCGGCCTCTGGTCCAATATCTCCCAGCCCCAGAACGGCGGTTCCGTCGGAGACCACGGCCACCAGGTTTCCCTTGGCCGTATATTTATATACTTCCTTTTTGTCTGCATGGATCTTCCGGCACGGCTCGGCAACGCCCGGCGTATAAGCGGTGCTCAGATCGTCCCTTGTGTTTACGGGCACCTTGCTCCTGATCTCGATCTTACCTTTGTGCTCTGCATGGAGCTTTAAAGCTTCCTCATTAAAGTTCACTGGCTGTTCCTCCTCTTTTTTCGTTTCAGTCTCCAGCCTTCTCCTCCCGCCTGGAGGCGGGGCCTGTCAGGATCCCAGGAAGACGGCGCGGCGGCTGTATGTCCCGTTCAATATCCGATGCCGGGACAAAAGTTTATTTGACCCAGCTATCATAATTACAAAATAGCACAAAAGCCGGCAAATCTCAAGCCTATTCGACCTTCATCATCCGGTATCCCACACCGATATGGGTCTGGATATACTGGGGACCGTCCACGCTGGAATCGATCTTTTTTCTCAAGGTGGCCATGAACACCCGCAGGGAAGCGATATCACTGGCTCCGCTGCTGCCCCAGATCTGCTGCATAATATACGTGTGGGTCAGGACCTTTCCCACATTCCTGGCCAGAAGGCATAGAAGCTTATATTCAATGGGCGTTAAATGAAGCTCCTTATCCCCAAGCCACGCGCATCCGGCGGCGTATTCGATCCGAAGCTCCCCGTTTTCAAACACCGCATCCTCCGCCTGAGTCTGTCCCGAGGCCGAAAGCCGCCTGGTGGTAGCCCGCAGACGGGCTAACAGCTCCTCCACAGAAAAGGGCTTCGTCACATAATCGTCAGCCCCTGCGTCCAGGGCCTCGATCTTATCCTTATCCTCATTCCTGGCGCTGATGACGATGATGGGCATATTGGACCAGGTGCGGATCTTTTTTATGATGTCCACTCCGTCCGTATCCGGCAGTCCCAGATCCAGGAGTACGATGTCCGGATTATGGGACGATGCCTCCAGCACCGCCTCTGCACCGTTCAAGGCCGTCAGATACCGGTAGTCATGGGTCTTCAGGATCGTCGTGATCAGATTGTTTACAGATCTGTCATCCTCCACCACAAGGATCAAAGGTTTATTCATGAAGCTGTACCTCCCCTGCTGGCAATGTAAATGTAAAGACTGCTCCATGGGGTGCATTGTCTGAAACAGTCAGATCCCCCCCGTGGGCGTCTATGATGGACCGGCAGAGGGAAAGACCGATGCCGCAGTTGCGCCGGCTGTCGGCGATCGGATTCCCTCCGCTGTAAAACATATCGAATACCCTGGGCTTTTCCTGATCTGGGATCCCAGGCCCATCGTCGGCAATGGAAAGGATGATCGTTCCATCCTTTTTTTCGGACCGGATCGTGATATGGGAGCCGGCGGGCGTATATTCGATGGCGTTGTTGACGATATTGATGATCACCTGGACGATCAGCCTGGGATCCATCCTGGCCAGGAGAAATTCCTCCCCACTTTCTGTAACGATGGTATGCTCTGCGCTTTTTTTATTCACATGACGCAATGCCTCGGCCACCACGTCGTCCACCAGATCCTCGGTGATATTTAAATTTAATCGGCCCTCCACCAGCCGGGTGATGGACAGGAGGTTTTCCACCAGATTGATGAGCCACATGGAATTTTCATAAATATCCGTATAAAGCTGTTTCCTCGTCTCCTCGTCAAAGTCCTGGCCCATGGCCAGAAGATTGCTGGCGTTTCCGGAAATGGAGGTCAGAGGCGTCCTGAGATCATGGGAAATGGCCCTCAGAAGGTTGGCCCTCAGCTGCTCGTTCTTTGCCAGGACGGCGGCTTCCTCCTTTTCTCTTGTGCTCTTTTCATTTTCCAGGGCAAAGGCCCATTCTCCCAGAACAGATAAGAGGATGCTGTTTTCCATGGCGTCCAGCTCTCCGCCTTCCATAACGATCCCCAGGACTCCATAGACGTTCTCCCCCACACGGATGGCCAGGTACAGGCAGCCGGCATCGGAAAAAGTATCCGTAGTGGCTCCCGCGTGCTTATTATTTTTCAGGGTCCAGGCGGCCACCTCCCGCTCCCTGGAGGAGATACAGCCGGCATCTGGCTCCGTTTCCCCGGCCTGAAAGATCTGCGGCTCTCCCAGCACTCCATTTTCCGCCGGATAGACCACAATGTCCTTTTTTAACAGCTTCACCAGCTGGCCCGCAGATACAGAAGTGATCTCCTCCTGCCCCCTGGCCTGCTGCAGGAGCCGGTTGGTATCAAACAGGATCCGGGTACGGAAGGCTACCTCCGCCGACTGCTTTGCGTGGCTTTTCAGCCGCATCACCAGAGAGCCTGTGATGAAAGCCGACAGGAACATGACGCTGAAGGTCAGCGGATACCCGGGAGCATAGGCCTGGAGTGTATAGCGCGGCTCTGTGAACAGGAAATTGAACACCAGAACACTGACGGCGGATGAGATCAGGCTGTAAATCTGGTTTTTTGTCACCAGGGCCGTCACCAGGACCCCCAGCACATAGATGGTGATGATGTTGGCCTCATTGACCCCCAGGTTATAGAAAAAAAATCCAATGCAGCTGGCCGCCAGAAGGATCCCAATGCTTTTTAGGATATCTCTGGCCGAAAAGACCAGGTGGCGGCGCGTCCCAAAATGCCGTTTTCTGTAAAAGGAAGAGCCCGGATCAGCGTCAGGAATGATATATACGTCCAGATCCGGCGCGTTGGAGATCAGCTTTTCGGTCAGGGCAGGCTTGCTGAATATATGATCCCTGGTGGCGGCGCTGCGTCCGATGACGATTTTTGAGACTCCAGAAATCCGGGCAAATTCAGCGATCTGGAATGGGATATCGTCGCTGTACAGGATCTCGATCCTGGCTCCCAGCTGCTCTGCCAGCCGCATATGGGACTGGAGACGTTTCCGGTCCTCTTCGTCCATGTATGCCAGATCCGGCGTCTTTACGAACAGGGCCGTAAATGCCCCGCGGAACGCATTTGCCATCCTGGCCGCAGTTCGGACGATCTTTGCGTTGGAGGGGGATGCCGACAGACAGACCAGAACGTGCTCATCTCCATGAGCAGCTCCATCTCCCCTGGTCAGCATATTGATCCGGTCAGCACACCGCCTTAAGGCCACCTCACGCAGGGCCGTCAGATTTGCCACCGTAAAATATGCCGTTCCCGGCGGATGCTCCCCCTCCTTTTCCGCCAGGGCCCCGTTCCTAAGCCGCTCCAGAAGCTCCCGCGGCTCCAGATCCACCAGCTCCACCTGATCTGCATAATCAAAGACCGAATCCGGGATCCTGTCCTTTACAGGGACCCTGGTAATGGCCGTCACGATATCATTCAGGCTTTCTATGTTCTGGGCGCTGACCGTGGTATAAACGCTGATCCCGGCCTTCAAGAGCTCCCGGATATCCTGGTATCTCCTGGAATGCCGGCTCCCCTTAGGGTTTTCGCAGGCCAGATCGTCCATTATGATCAGATCCGGTTTCCTCCGGATGGCCCGGTCCAGGTCAAATTCCTCCAGCCGTTCCATGGCCCGAAGCCGCTCCGCCAGGGCTGTGTCCTCCAGCGACCGGTACGGCGCAATGGAGCCGATGACCACGTCCATGCCCCGTTCCTCTGCCGTCAGCGCCGCCTGGAGCATGGCATACGTTTTCCCGACTCCTGCCGCGTATCCAAAAAAGATCTTCAGCTGGCCGCTTTTTCCGCCTTCCCCTGCATTTTGTCTTTCTTCTGTCATCGCCAGTCTCCTTCCCGGAATATACCACTATTATATATCATCCTGGTCCGGGAACTCAAGGCTGTCAAAAAAAACGTCTGCCTTCCCCATAAAACGCCAGCTTCCATAAAATGACGCCAGTACCAGACAGAGCAGGATCGCTTCCTTCATACGGGTCACTTCTTTCTCTTAGATATGGAAACATCTCTGGATATCCCGGATATTCCCAAGAACCAGCATGGTATCCTCTGCCGGAAGGACCGTATCCGGCGAGATATTCAGCTTCATCTTTCCATCATGCTTCATGGCCATGATGTTTATGTTGTATTTTCTTCTCACATTGAGCTGGCCGATGGTCTTTTCCGCCCAGCCCTCCGGGACTGCCACCTCAAAGATCGCATGCTCCTCATCCAGCTCCACATAATCAAAAATGTGGTCTGCACTGTAACGGATGGCGGTCCAGGCAGCCAGCTGTTTTTCTGGATACACCACCTCGTCCGCTCCATTCCTCAAAAGGAATTTGGCCTGGACGTCCCTGGCTGCCCTGGATACCACATAGCCCGCTCCCAGCTCCTTTAAAAGGGAGGTGGTCTCCAAGGAACTCTGGAAATTGTCCCCAATGGCTACGATGCAGACGTCAAAGTTCCGCACTCCCAGGGAGCTTAAAAATTCCTCGTCTGTGGCGTCTCCGATCTGGGCATTGGTCACATAGGGAAGCACCGCCTCCACCCGCTTTTCATCTGTGTCCACGGCCATGACCTGGTGATGGAGCTCGTCCAGCTTCATGGCGATATGTCTTCCAAATCTTCCTAATCCGATCAGTAGTATAGATTTCATGATTTAATTCCTCCTTTATCCCACTGTGATCCGTTCCTGCGGGAACGCGGATCCGCTGACACAGCGGCTGGATACAGCCGCGTAAATGATCGTAAGCCCTCCCACCCGGCCAAAAAACATGAGGCTGATGAGGATCAGCTGGGAGATCCGCCCCAGCTCCGGCGTAACGCCAAGGGACAGCCCCACGGTGCCGATGGCCGAGGCAGTCTCAAATAATGCGTCCAGAAGAGGGATCCCCTCCTCATAACTGATGAACATGCCGCCTGCCAAAAACAGCCCCAGATACATCAGAAGAATGGCTCCGGCAGTGCGGATGGCCTCCTCCGGGATCCTGCGCTGAAAGAAATGGGCGCGCTCCTTCTGCCGGAACACTGCCCTGGCAGAGGAGAAGATCACCGCAATGGTGGTAGTCTTCATTCCTCCGGCGGTGGACCCGGGAGAGCCTCCAATGAGCATTAAAACGATCATGAGCATCTGGCCTGCCTCAGTCATTTTCGTCAGATCTGCCGTGTTGAAGCCGGCAGTCCTGGGCGTCACTGACTGGAACAGAGAGCTTAATAGCCGCGTTCCCAGAGGCAGCTCCGAAAATTCAAAGAAGAAAAACCAGGCGGCCGGAGCTGCGATCAGCACTGCCGTTGTCACCAGGATCACCTTGCTCTGCATCCGGTACCGGCTGAAATGGAGCCGGTTCCTCTTCACATCCTCCCAGGTCAGAAAGCCGATGCCTCCTACGATGATGAGCGCCATGATCGTCAGATTGATCACTGGCTGGGACGCGTATGTAGTCAGGGAGGAAAAAGGAGACCGGATCCCGATCAGATCGAAGCCCGCGTTGCAGAAGGCGGAAATGGAGTGGAACATGGCATACCAGACTCCCTTAAGGAAGCCAAAATCCCGTACAAACACTGGAGCCATGGCCACAGCTCCCAGAAGCTCCACCAGAAATACCGTTTTCAGGATAAATTCCGTCATACGGACGATACCGCCCACCTGGGGAGCGGAAATGGACTCCCGCATGGTGCTCCGCTGCATAAGACTGATCTTCCGGCCCGAGAAAATAGCCACTGCCACAGAGACTGTCACCACGCCCATGCCTCCGATCTGGATCAGAAACAGGATCACCGCCTGTCCGAACACGGACCAGTAGGAGGCTGTGTCATGGAGCACCAGTCCGGTCACACATACCGCTGAGGTGGATGTAAAGAGAGCGTCCAGAAAGGACGCGCCCTGTCCGTCCCTGGTGGCCAGGGGCAGCGTCAGACAAAGGCTGCCCAGAAGGATCACCAGCATAAAGCCCAAGATGATCACCTGGAACGAGGAAACGTGTCTGTGTATCTTTTCTTTAAACTTTGCATTGATCTCCCACTTGAGGTTCTGCCACATATTCCGCACCTGCCTGTAAATCTTCTTATTAATATGGTCTTTATTGCATCCTTATTATATCTTTAAACGCATTAAGCCGGTATGAGTATATAAGGCTCCGTATTAATATTGTATAAAGACGGGCGGGGACAGGAGCATTTATTCCTGTGGAAAGGTATCCTTAAGCTTTACGGCGGCTTCACTGAGCATGGCTGTCAGAAGATTATATTCAAACTCTGCAATGGGACGGCGTTCCTCCAGATAAATTCCCATGACCCCCTTTACCTGATCCTCATCCTGGATCGGCAGATACAACGCCAGGGAATCCGGCAGCGTATGTGTCGAGGCACCTGCCCGGTGTCCGTTGGCCGCCGTCCACTGGGCCACTCCCTTTTCCCGGGCACTGAGGCAAACAGAAAATTCTTCTTCTGACATTCCCGGCCGGGGAAACACCATCGCTGTTCCCAAACGCCCCTTTTTATCCACCGGGTAGATCAGCACCGATAAATTTAAAAGTTTTCCGGCCTGGGCCGCTGTCAGCGCCCAGACCTCTTTTTCCCTCCGGCACCGACGGAGCCTCTGGCTGTTTTCAAGCAAAAGTCCTGTCCGGTATGCGATCTTGGCGCTTTCCACGTTCTGCTGCTTTAGCTTTCTTGTCATTGCCGCAGCGAAGAACCCGGAGAAAAACAGAAGGATAAAGGTAACAGAGTCTCCCCTGTCGTAAGCTTTTAAGCTGTAAAGCGGTTCTATACAGAAAAAATTGTATAAAACAACACTCAGAAGAGCGGAATATAAGGAGTAGATCTTCCGGTCCGCAATATAAGAGGAGATCAGGACACCCAGAAGATATAGTATGATCTGATCCGTTCCCGAAAGTCCCAGTTTCAGAAATGCTAAGGACAGAAACGCTGCCGCTGCCATCACAGCCGTAATGAGTGACAGATCCAGAACCGTTTTTCTCCAATCCCCTTTCTTCCTTTTTTCCATCTGAGACGGATGGTATCGTTTGGTCTGGCGCATATCCGGTATGATGTATACGTCTATATTGGGGGCCAGGTAGGTAAGCTTTTCCAAAAGCTCTGACCGGTACATTGGCCGGATGGTAAGATGATTGGTCCTCCCCAAAACGATTTTTGATACATTGCTGATCCTGGCATACTGGGCGATCTGAGAGGCCACATCAGAGCCGCAGACCGTAACGACCCTGGCTCCCAGGACCTTGGCTATTTCCATATTTTCCCTCAAGGCCGCCTTTGTCTTTTCATCGGCCTCCCGGATCTTTGCAGTCTCTACCACCAGCCCTGTAAGTCTGCCCCGGAACGCGTCTGCCAGCCTGGCAGCCGTCCGGATCACTTTGGCACTGGATGGAGCCGCCGTAATGCAGACCAGGATATGCTCTCCTGTATGATAATCCTGGTTATCGGAAAGACTCCTTTCCTCCTCCGCCATCCGGCTGACCCGGTCTGCCGTCCGCCTCAAGGCAATCTCTCGTAAAGCCACCAGCTTTTCCCGCCGGAAAAAATTGGAGAGCGCCCGTTCCGCCTGGCTCTCTCCGTATATCTTTCCCTCCTTCATACGACGGATCAGATCGTCCGGCTCAATATCTATGACCTCCACCTGATCCGCCTGGTCAAAAACATAATCCGGGATCCGTTCCCGGACCTGGATCCCTGTAATACTCCCCACCAGATCGTTCAGACTCTCCAGATGCTGGATATTGACCGTGGAATATACACTGATCCCCGCTTGGAGAAGCTCCATCACATCTTGATACCGCTTCTCATTTCTGCATCCCCTGACATTGGTATGGGCCAGCTCATCCACCAGCAGAAGCTGTGGCCTCCGCTTCAGCGCTGCATCCAGATCGAATTCCCGCAGCTGGATCCCCTTATAATCCACCATCAGCGGAGGAATTTCCTCAAGGCCCTCCCTCAGAGCTTCTGTATCAGGCCTGTTATGAGGCTCGATATAACCGGCCACCACATCGATCCCACTCTTTTCTGCCTCATGAGCCGCTTCCAGCATGGCGTAGGTCTTTCCTGTTCCAGCTGCATAACCAAGGAAAACCTTCATCTTCCCCCGGTTTTTTTCCTGCTCCCGTTTTTCCTCATATTGGATCCGCTTCAAAAGCTGCTCCGAATCCGGTCTCATTTCTTCCATTCCGATATGCTCCATTTATATGAGCCCCATGGCCCTTGCCACTTCCAGGTTGCACTTTAACACATTTACACGCTCCTCGCCAAAGATCCCCAGGAACTTGTGTTCCGTATTGCCCTCCACGATCTCCTTCACCTTTTCTTCAGAAAGGCCTGAATTCCGGGCCACTGCTGCGATCTGGATCCTGGCAGCCTCGGGACTGATATGAGGATCCAGGCCAGAGCCGGAAGCCGTCAGAAGGTCTGATGGGATCTCCTCTTTCTTTACTCCTGGATGGGACTCAAGAAAAGCTTCCAGATCCTCCTTTACCCGGACTTTCAGATCCGGATTGGAGTTTCCATAATTAAAGCTACCAGAGGAAACTCCTCCGTACTCACCATTTTCCTTCTGCTCTTCCGTATACGTGTTATAATTTATAGAAGAGACTCGTCCGCGGAAATAATAATCCTCGGTAAATGCCTGCCCTAAAAGTTCAGAACCCACGGCCTCCTTGGCACTGGAAACCGGATCTCCATTCTTATTGATAAGGCTTCCGTTTGCCTTTTCCTTCATCGTTAGCTGGCTGACCCCTGTAAGAGCCATGGGATACAGAAAGGAGCAGAGCCCCATCATAACTGCACAAAAAATCACTGCTGTTTTTAACATTTTTCCAAAGGTTCTCATGAGCTTTCCTCCTACATACCGATCATCGCCAGCATGGGCGCAACCACAAGGTCAATGAGTTTAATACCGATGAACGGAACGATCACACCGCCCGCTCCGTAGATCCCCATATTCCGAAGAAGCAGCTTTTCTGCCTTCATAGGCTTATACTTGACTCCCCGCATGGCAATGGGGATCAGCGCCGGTATGATAATGGCATTGAAGATCAATGCCGAAAGAATGGCGCTGGCCGGGGTCGCCAGATCCATGATATTTAAAACCTGCATCTGGGGCAGGATCATGGTGAACATAGCCGGTATAATGGCAAAGTATTTGGCAATATCATTGGCGATGCTGAAGGTCGTCAGGGAACCCCTGGTGATCAAAAGCTGTTTTCCGATCTCCACCACTTCCAGGATCTTCGTGGGATCCGAGTCCAGGTCCACCATATTGGCTGCCTCCTTGGCCGCCTGGGTGCCAGAATTCATGGCCAGTCCCACATCTGCCTGGGCCAAAGCCGGAGCATCATTGGTGCCGTCTCCGGTCATGGCCACCAGCTTTCCCTCTGCCTGCTCCTTTTTGATCGCTGCAATTTTATCCTCCGGCTTACACTCAGCAATAAAGCCGTCTACACCTGCCTCTCTGGCAATGGTTGCCGCTGTCAGAGGATTATCTCCAGTACACATAACGGTCTTTATCCCAATCTCACGAAGTCTTGCGAATCGTTCCACCAGACCCGGCTTTACAGTATCTTTTAGATAGATCACTCCAAGGATCCGCTTTCCCACAGCAACTGCCAGAGGCGTTCCTCCCAGATTGGATACCCGGTTCACGATCTCCTCCAGATCTTCCGGAATCGTGCCCCCCATTTCCTTTACCATGGCCTGGACCGCAGAGGAGGCTCCCTTCCGTACGATCGTACCGTCCGCCATGTTCACGCCGCTCATTTTACTTTGGGCCGTAAATTCCACAAATGTCATCCCGGCTGGAACTTCTGCACCCAAAATACATCCCTGTTTCCTCCCCAATTCCACCGTGGATTTACCCTCCGGCGTCGGATCCAGCAGAGAACTCATGACGCTGAACTGGATCAATTCTTCCCTGGAAGCCCCCTTTACTGGATAAAACTCGGCAGCCAGCCGGTTTCCAAAAGTAATCGTCCCGGTCTTATCAAGAATCATCGTATCTACGTCCCCGCAGGCCTCAACAGCCTTTCCAGACATGGCAATAACATTGAACCTGGTCACACGGTCCATCCCCGCAATACCAATGGCTGAAAGAAGACCGCCAATGGTTGTGGGAATCAGGCATACCATCAAGGCAATGGCCCAGGAAACCGGGATATCCACCCCCAGATAAGAGGCAAAGGGATACAGCGTCACCACCACGATCAAAAAGATCAGTGTCAAAACGATCAACAGCGTATTCAAAGCGATCTCGTTGGGTGTTTTCTGTCTGGAAGCCCCCTCCACCAGGGAGATCATCTTATCCAGAAAGGACTGGCCCGGCTCTGCCTGGATCCTGATCTTCAGCCAGTCAGAAACCACTGTGGTCCCTCCTGTCACAGATGAAAAATCCCCTCCGGCCTCCCGGGTGACCGGGGCTGATTCACCAGTGATCGCAGATTCGTCCACAGAGGCGATTCCTTCCATGATCTCACCGTCATTGGGGATCACTTCTCCGGTCCTTACCAGCACCAGATCGCCCTTTTTTAGTTCCGAGGCGCTGACTATCTTTTCGCTGCCATCTGAAAGGAGGAGTCTGGCCTTTGTATCCTGTTTTGTTTTTTTCAAGGAAGCCGCCTGGGCTTTTCCCCGTCCCTCTGCCACTGACTCGGCAAAATTAGCAAACAGGACTGTGATGAACAAAATTCCGGTGACAATTCCGTTATAAAGCTGATATTCGGTTTTTCCTCCAAACAAGGTCGGGAAAACGGTCAGAAGAAGGGTCACAAGGCATCCAGCCTCCACCACGAACATCACCGGATTCTTTATCATATATCTGGGATCCAGTTTCTGGAAGGCCCCCTCCAGGGAGGACTTCAGAATATCCCGTGTGACAAATTTTGTACTGTTTTTCTTTGACATGCTGTTCTCTCCTCGTCATTTTATTCCCTTCCGGCTCTGGCCGGAAATTCATAAACGCCGCCTGCCTTACAGCCATAAGGACAAATGCTCCGCAATGGGGCCCAGAGCCAGGGCTGGGAAGAAGGTCAGCGCGGCAAATATATATACGATAAATATAAGAACGACCATAAAGGTGACCGTATCCGTGCGAAGGGTGCCTGCGGACTCATTGATCCTCCGCTTTCCAAGAAGGGAGCCTGCGATCGCCAGCTGTGCAATGATCGCCAGGTACCGGCCGAAAAACATGGCAAGACCTGTGGTCATGTTCCAGAACAGGCTGTTATCTGCCAGTCCCTCAAAGCCAGAGCCATTGTTGGCTGCCGAAGATGAATACTCATAGAGCACCTGGCTTAAACCGTGGAAGCCCGGGTTCGTGATCCCGTCCAGTCCTGCCTGCATAGATACGGCAAGTGCAGAAAAGCCCAGGATCAGAAGCGGATGTATCAGAAGCACCATGGCCACAAGCTTCATTTCCTTCCCCTCGATCTTCTTGTTTAAATATTCCGGAGTCCGTCCGACCATAAGGCCACAGATGAAAACAGCCAGGATCACATACATGACCATATTCATCAATCCCACGCCCTTACCGCCGAATACGCAGTTCAGCATCATGTGGAGCATGGGCACCATACCGCCCAATGGCGTCAGGGTATCATGCATATTGTTGACCGTACCGGTAGTAAAGGAGGTCGTGACCGTCGTAAACAGGGACGACTGGGGAACCCCGAACCGAACTTCCTTTCCCTCCATGCTGCCAGCCGACTGATCGATGCCCATCTGGGCGATCACCGGGTTTCCTGCCTTTTCTGAAAAAAAGCAAATGGAAAGTCCCACCAGAAAAATCACGGTCATCGCGCCGAATACAGCCGCTCCCTGGCCTCCTATCATGGCCCTGCACTTTTTTCTGTCTGTGGCCGATCCAGCCAGCCGCTCTTCCCTTTCCCTCCTGACAGTTTCCCTGCCCGCAGCCTGTTTCCTGTCGTGAAGCATCAGTCCAAAGGTCACGACACACGCACCAGGAAGAAGCATCATAGAAAGCATTTCTGCCATATTGGAGAGAACCGTGGGATTCTCAAAAGGCGTAGCAGAGTTGGCTCCAAAAAAGCCGCCTCCGTTGGTGCCCAGGTGCTTGATGGACTCCAGGGCAGCCACCGGGCCCAGGGCAATATCCTGATATGAACCCTCCACAGTTTTCACCGTAAGATTTCCGATCATTGTCTGCGGCGTTCCCTGGCTTACCAGGAACAGTCCCACCAAAAAAGCCGCTGGAACCAGCACCCGGGTGGTGATCCGCACCATATCTGTATAAAAATTCCCAAGCTGTCTCCCAGCCAGCCCCCGGCAAAACGCCATGCAGGCTGCATAGCCACTGGCTGCCGAGGTAAACATCATAAAGATAATGACCCCCATCTGGGATCCATAAGACAGACCGCTCTCACCAGAATAATGCTGGAGGTTTGTATTGGTCATAAAGCTTATGATCGTATTGAAGCTCAGGCTCTCCTCCATAGCTCCAATGCCATTGGGGTTAAAAAATAATATTCCCTGGAGCCGCAGGACCGCATATCCGATCAGTACCATGACCGCATTGGCCATTAAAAGGGAGAGACCGTATTTTTTCCACCCCATATCCTCTCCCTTCAGACCGCAAAGCTTATAGATCAAACGGTCCACCGGATCAAAGACCGGGTCTGCGAATGTTTTCTGCCCAACGGCGATATGGTATAAATAGTGTCCCATGGGAATCACCAGAACCATAAATGCCGTCAGCGTCAGCATGATCTGCAACATATTTCTTTCCTCCTGCCTTTTTCACTTCTGCGCCCATCAGGACCTCTGTGACCGCAGCCTTTTATAGTTTTTCCGGATTAATCAGTGCATACACCAGGTAAACTCCCAGCGCTGCGACCAGCACGCCCAATCCTGCCATATCCACGCCTCCTCCCGTTCTTTTCTGTCATATTCTCTTCCGTCCCACATCGGGACCTCTGCGCCAATTCTCCCTACCGGTCCACCTGGCCTTCGCAGAAATCTGCAAACAGCTTTACCAGCCCGAAACAAAATATAAGCGCTGCAAGCATTACAGCATCCATCATAGCTCCTTCCTCCTTTGCATGAAGCATTCTATCACCATTGGCCTTAAAACAGGATTAACAGTCATCCTCCGGTATTAAAGTTTTATTAATACCAGCCAAATACCATGGCAAAGGGCAGCGTCAGGACCAGTGTACTCGCCGATACGGTCATAAGGATAAACAATGGTATCCCAACAAACATGGTCCAGAAGGCCATGACCGGATGATGCGATGCAAAATACTCCGCCCTGCGGTCGAAGCGCTCTTCCGCCTCCCGGAAGGCTCTTAAAATCGCTGTCATAACGATCCCTCCTTACGGCTATAACCATACCACAGGGGATTTTAAAATGGGGTGAAGATTCCAGATGTGTCATTAAAAATGAATGAAGAAACGGTTTTTATGCAAACGGTGCAAAAAAGGCCGCCTCCGGCATATCACCGGAGACGGCCCATAGTATCTGCTGCGTTTTTATGTTTTACCCCACAGCCATTTTCCCGTCATGGAATATCACGGCTCCTTCAGACTGTGTCCAACCTGTGCTTCAGTGAGAACGACCAGAAGGGCGTCCTCCGTCAATTTCCCATAGCTGGTCCCCTGGCTGTCTGTTCTGGAAAAATATCCCGTATCGCTTTGCAGCTGATAAACCATCTCTCCTATTTTTATCTGGACATCAAAGATTTCTCCTTCACCAGGGGCTTCCATTGCCTCTTCCCTCAGCGCCATCTCAAAAAAATACAGGGCATACCCACAGGCCAGCTTGTTCATTTTTGTTTCATATCCAGACTCTGGAACAGAAGCAGTTCCCGAATACAGCTGATCCTCTGTATTTGTCCTTACCTCAGCCGCCAGTTTCCCCAGCCTGGGAAAATCGAATGCTCCCGCAGGCCCCTTGATCTCAGATATGGGGCGTCTGTCCGGGCCAGCAATCGTGATATACTGATAATTTCCAGTCATGTCCTGATAAATGGAAAGAGAAACCTCCATTTCATCGGTCTGGATTTTATACTCTGGCTGGTCATGACCGTGATATCATCCAGCCCCCGGCGGTCCACCACCAGCATAAGATCTTGGACAGAATCCCTCTCGCATAAAAGCTCCCCAAGATCCTGGACCAGAACAGAAGCGGATATTTCTTCCCCTCCTTAATGGCAGGCGCGCCCCTCGCCGTGGCCGCAGCCCATATAATGGGTATAGTAGGCCGCCAGATCATCTCCATAGGCCGCCGCCAGGTCTGCATTCTGTTCCTTATATACTGCCACATTGAAATCCGCGCAGCCGGGCCGGCCTTCCTTCATGCCGCAGGTGAGGAAGTGCTCCTGGAGCTGGTCTGTATCATATCCAAAGGCCTCGTAAAGGTCCGGGTTGTGATCCGCGTAGTAGATGGGATCAAAGACCATGTAAAGATTCTCCGGCGCCTCCGCAGCCGTCTCCTCTGGGGAAACCGCTGGAGTAGCCTCCTCCACATAAGATGCATAGGGGCAGACGCCGTTTTCGTGCAGATGGGCCGGATGGCCGCCGCAGTGATAGTGGTAGCTGCCCAGTCCGCTCTTATTTTTATTGTCCCGGTGGCCGCCGTACCGGTCTGTACGGCCGCTGTGGGCCTCGGCCACAAGAACGCCGAAGTCTCCCGGAACTGCCTGGGGAACCCAGGCGCAGATCATCAAGGCCGCTAAAAATGCTGCTGTTTTTCTCTTTTTCATCTCTAGTCCTCCTTTTTATATACAGAGCTTTTTCTCTCTTTATGATAGCTCTGTCCCAGCTTAATATCAAGCGTCATATGCCGACACGCTCTCAAAGCCCCACGCCAAAAACCGCCTCCCGGACGGCCCCCAGGGGCCTCCGCAGAGACGGCTTTTTCTCTTATTCCTCTGCCACCTTACATACGGTGGCCTCCCCGTAGGCGGAGATCGCTTTATAATATCCGCACAGGGAACGGTTCAGTTCCTCATCATAGGTATCCACCAGAAGCGGTCTTCCGGAAAGGGAAGCCAGCTTTGTTTTTGTGGCCAGAATGATGATATTTTCTTTTCCCACTTCCCGGATCACATCCGGCGTCAGCTGCTGGTTTCCGCGGCCAAAGAGGTATCCCTGGCCGCCGGTGATGGTTACGATCATCTTTGCCCTCTTCCCCTTTATATAGGAAAGAAGCTCTCTACCGCCGAGATCGTTGGCCACCAGCTCCTTATTCCGGATCAGATCCACGCCGATCAGCGTGTTCTTAAGCCCCAGAACCTCCATGATCCCCCGGGTAGTGGTTCCGGCCCCAATGATATAATAGGTATCCGGTTCCATCTGTCGGATGGCTTCATAAGCAATAGATTCCATGGCCGCTGCATCCGATAAGGGGGACGGGGCCTTTTTGTTCTGGGTCAGGGTCCGTTCCTTGGGAACCCTTAAATACCCGTACAGACGAGTATTGATATGTTCCTTCCGGTACTGCTCCTCGTCGATGTCCAGGACTTCCTCCTCCTGGGTCATGGAGAGCTTTCCCGTCAGCCATAAAAGCGCCAGACGGCCTGCTGCTCTAGGATTTTTCGCATAGACCGGAGAATGGATCTTCACTCCGGCAGGGATCCCCACACAGGGGGAAGCCAGCTCCACGGCCTGGTACACATCCCGGGCAGTACCGTCGCCTCCGGCAAAGAGGATCAGATCCACCTTTTCCGAAAGAAACCATTCTGCCAGCTTCCTGGTGTCCTCTGCCGATGTGGCGGAAAGTGACTCCGGCAGCGCTCCCGCATCCATTGAAGCGCCATCAGACTCCATTTCGCCCCCAGCGGCAGCCGTACCTGGCCGCAGCACCGTCTGAAATCCCATTTCTTCTGCTGTATCTCCGCCCATGGCTCCCGGGCATGTGTATACAAGGATCTCCTCCTTCACCGGCAGGAGCTCCGAAAGGGCAGCCTTCGCCCGATCACCGGCCCTTGGAACAGCACCGCGGCGAAAAGCTTCCGCCGCGGTGTTGTCAGTACCTTTCAATCCGACACTTCCGCCCATTCCGGCGATCGGATTTATGATCAGTCCAATTTTTTTCATTATTCGCACTTCTTTAAGTAAGTCTTCCAGCTCAGAACCCACTTTGCCGGATCGTCCATCTCAGACTCGTCAACCTGGTGGGTAACGCTTCTGTGCGGAGCGGTCTTAATGGTCTCGGGATCCTCATGAGCCTCTTTGAATACATACTTTAAGGTCTCGATGTACTCGTCGATATCCTTCTTGGACGGAGTCTCTGTGGGCTCTAAGGTCATGGGCTCAGGCAGATAGAACGGATGGTGGGAGGTCCAGTAATGCATACCGAAGTCCATCATTCTTCTCTGGATATCAAGAGTGCCGATGCCGGTCTCCTTCTCCAGGTTCTCTAAGGAGTAACGAGCCTGCTCGATCCTCTGGTTGTGTCCGTCCTCGTAGTAAGCGGAAACCTCCGGAAGCTCCATTAACTTCTTAAATAAGTAGTTGTTGTTGAGAACTGCGGTCTTAGCAACCTGATACAGTCCGTTGGGGCCTAAGGAACGGATCCAGCAGTATGCCTTTAATACGACCTGGGCAACGCCGTACCACTCTCTTACCTTGCCAACTGCACACGCATTGCTGGGTGTCTCATAATCGAAGAAGTATTTCTGGCCGTCAAAGCCCACAAGGGGAGCCGGAAGATACTTCACCAGATCCTTCTGTACGCCGGTAGCGCCGCAGGCCGGGCCGCCGCAGCCGTGAGGTGTGGAGAAGGTCTTGTGCAGGTTAAAGAAGCACATATCAAAGCCTGCATCTCTGGCTCTTGTAACGCCCAGAAGACCGTTGGCGTTAGCCTGGTCATAAGCGCAGAGGCCGCCGATGGAGTGGATGTAATCCACGAATTCTTTTACATGGCTGTTGTAAACACCGGTATCCTCCGGGTTTGCAACGATGTATCCAGCTGTCTTCGGACCAGCAACTGCCTTTAACTGCTCAAGATCCGGCACACCGGTCTTGGGATCCGGCTGTAAGAAGATGATCTTAAAGCCTGCAACGTGAGGAGCTGCTGCATCGGACGGATGGGAGTAAATGGTCGTGATGATCTCGTCACGGTCCTCGCCCTTATCCTTGAAGTAAGCGCGGATCAGGGAAGCCATGGTCATGATACCCTGGGAGCCGCCGCTGGGCTGGAAGGAGAAACGGTCCATACCGGAGATCTCACACATATATTTGTCTGTTTCATGGAAGATCTGGAGCATACCCTGTACGGTGCTCTCATCCTGGAGCGGATGGTACTCACGTACCAGGTTTGCCAGCTGATCGTTTACCTTGGGGCTGTACTTAACGGTACATGTACCCTGGCCGATCTCGATATTTACATCGGCGCCCAGTGTCTGCTGTGCCAGTCTGGAATAATGGCGTAATACAGCAGCCTGAGACATTTCCGGAAGATTTAATTTTGTATTTCTTGCCATTCCTGCGGGGATGGCTGCCTCGCCTTCCACTTCCTCTGCAACGGCCTTCTCCGGCTGTCCCACAAGGATACCGCGCTCGCCGGGAGTGCTCAGTTCATAAATGATCGGCTCATCCCACTTTGCCTGGTGGAAGCCTGTTCTTACTTTAGAAGATCTGTCTATTCTTTTCACAATATCATTCCTTTCTGCAGCTTACTGGAGCACTTCTTTGAGGGCTGCCGCTAAAGTATCAATATCTTCCTTGGTGTGGATCTCAGTTACACAGTAAAGTGCGGACTGGCCCAGGTTTGCAAACTCTGCGGAAAGGTCCTTTCCACCGAAGATGCCCTTTTCAAGCAATGCCTTGTTGATGTCTGCAACGGTCTTTCCTGTGCCGTTGAAGTCAACAACGAACTCTTTGAAGAATGCGGAACCGAATGCATTGGCTTTCACGCCCGGAACCTCATTTAATTTCTTAACTGCGTACTGGGCGTTGGCCATGATCTTCCTGCCAACCTCAGCCATTCCCTGCGGTCCCATGGTAGCCAGGTATACGCCTGCTGTGATGCCCCAGAGAGCGGACTGGGTTCCTACATACTCCTTACCATGCTCTCTGTGATGACCGAAGGAAGTTCTGTCGTAAGCTACGTCACCGAAGCCGTACTCACCCGGCTTGGATGTGGGAGCAAGACCAAACAGACGGGACGGGAACTCCATTACGAATTTCTCTTCGTCTCTGGTCGCCATGAAGCCGGACTGGCCTCCACCGTAATACATGTGGATTCCGAGGGGCTGTAAATCTCCGCACACGATGTCAGCACCATAGGAGGGTGGTGTTGCCAGTACGCCAAGAGAGATCGGATCCACGCCAACCAGGCTCAGTCCTCCTGCTTCATGTACCATATCAGATATTTTCTGGCCATTGGGCTCGATTACGCCCAGATAGCCCGGGTTCTCAAAGTATACGCCGATGGTATCTTCATTGATCTTGGACTTTAAGTCCTCCAGATCTAAGTGGCCCATGCAGTCGCATTTTACACTTACCATCTTTAAGCAGCATTCTGCGTAGTTTTCAATTACTTTCTTTTTCTCTGCGTCCATGTACTCCGGTACAAGGAGAGTGCTGCGGCCAGTGATACGCTGTGCCATACGTGCAGTTGTAGCGGCAGCCTGTGCCCAGTCCATGGTCGGAACGTTTACAACGTCCATGTCAACCAGCTCAGCTACCATGCTCTCGTACTCGAATAATGCCTGGAAACGGCCCTCGTCGTTGTAGGGCTCTCCGCCGTAAGCGGTCAGGAACTCGCCCTTTCCGTTGATCTCGTCACAGATCGCCGGAACATAGTGCTGCCAGCAGCCTGCGCCCAGGAAGTTTAAGTTCTTTTTGCAGTCTGTATCCTTGGAAAGGAGACGCTCTACGTGTCTTCTTAATTCATACTCAGAACCAAATGCCTCCGGCAGGTTCATCTCTTCTTTTAATTTTAACAGCTCCGGAACATTTTTGTGGAGCTCTTCTAAAGAACCCATTCCGATTTCCTTCAGCATTTCTGCCTGGACGTCCGGTACAGAGTTCGGTATGTAAGGATGGCTTTCAAATCCTCTCATGAGTCACTTTCCTCCTAAAAATGGTGAAATTAATTGTTTGAATCCGGGAACCGGAGCACCGGCTCCCGGCTGATATCCGTTTTAAACGATTAAGCGATTCCGCCGCCGTCTACAACTAAGGCTGCGCCTGTTACCCAGCTTGCCAGGTCGCTGCACAGGAACAGAACGCCGTTGGCGATATCTTCCGGCATACCGATTCTTGCAAGCGGTCTGCTGGTTCCGCAGTCTTTCAGGTAATCATCCATCTTAGCGTCGCCCTTTTCAACCATACCGGTCTGTCTTCCTTCATCACGAAGCATTGCAGTATCGGTATCGCCCGGGTTGATGCTGTTTACACGGATGTTCATTGGGCCGTAGTCAATAGCCATAGCTCTTGTTACGTTTACGATACCGCCCTTAACTGCACAGTATGCAGCTGCCAGGTCGCCGCCCTTTAAGCCCCAGCCGGAGCCAGTGTTTACGATGCTTCCGCCGCCGTTGGCTTCCATTACCGGAATTACATATTTGGAGAAGAGGAATAAGCCCTTAAGACCTACATCCAGAACGAAATCCCATTCCTTCTCAGATAAGTCAGCCATTTTCTTTCTTACAGTAACGCCTGCGTTGTTATGTAAGATATCGATCTTTCCGAATTTTGCAACGATGGCGTCCACCGTAGCCTTAACCTGCTCCTCGTTGGTAACGTCGCACTGGAAGAAGGCAGCGTCACGGCCTGCGTCTCTTAACTCCTGTGCCTTCTCCTCGCCCTTGGGGCTGATATCTACCATAGCAATCTTTGCGCTGTAAGCGGATAATAACTCACATACGCCAAGACCGATTCCGGAGCTGCCTCCGGTGATGACTGCAACTTTTCCTGTCAGGTTTAACGGATCCTTCTTAACTAACATACATTTTCCTCCTAAATATTGATTATTTGGATGTTACAATAAATTTCGATTCTGCATTGGTCCGTCCAACCTCTGGACCAGACCGTTTTCTTCCGACTGTACTGACCGTTTCGTACTGCCCTATTAAAAAGCAATTTCCATGCCAACTTTGCCAGAATCCTGTCTGTTTTATTTATTTTCTCAATAGGCCCTTGCATTTACAGGGATTTTTTCTATCCTGCATATTTGCCACCCTGTCTCTGCCTGTCATTGTCACAAAGAAAATTGCCATGTCTTTGCGTCTCTCCCGTGTCATCTGTCACTATTGCGTCATTTAATGTCAATTTGTGCCATTTTTGCCATTTATATTTGTCTTTTCCATGGCTTCATGATATAATGTATATCATCGCATCGCGCATCTGACTTCCGACCGAATCCCTCCACTGGCCCTTGAGAAAGGAGACTGTTCCATGACAAACCTGGAAGTGATCCGCCCGTTCATTGAACGGTTTATCACCGCCGTCAGCAACTCCCTCCGCCTGGAAATGGCAATTTTTGACGGAAGCTGCCAGTTATTCTACTGCACGCCCACCTACTCAAAGAAAAAAGGGCGTTCAGTCCATACGCCTTCCCTCCAGGAGGTGATCGCAAACGGCAGCATCCTTATTAATACACCCGGAGAAATGGCCTCCTGTATCGGCTGCCGCTTCCGGGACCACTGCCCTTCCACCATTGAGATCCTCTGCTGCATCCATGCGGGCACAGAGGTGGCGGGCGTTCTGGCCTTTACCTCCTTTACTAAGGAAGGTCAAAAACGGATCACAGAAAACAATACCATTTACCTGAACGCTATCACAGAAATGGCCAATCTGTTCGGAAGCCAGCTGGAATCCATAACAAGCGGCCAGGGGCCGGCAAACCTGGATGCCAGCATCCTGCCGGTCATGGAGCTCTGCGACCAGCCAGTGCTTTTAACGGACGCCCACGGCGTGATCCTTCAATATAATCAGCTGGCCGAAGATCTCTTAAAGGTCTGTGAGCTGACCTCCGCATCCCTGTGGCAGATCTTTCCCAACTCAGTTGTAAAACGGATCATGGAAGGCAACGATCTGTTTGAAAAAAGCGTGACCATCGGCGGCATGGCCACAAAGATCTCCACCAGGGCCATCAAGACCAGCGGCCAGATCACCGGCTTCTATATCCGGATCTCTGACCAGCTCCGGGCCCTTTCCAAGGATACCAGCTATTTTGAGGGGATCATCGGCACCAGCCCGGCCATTTCCGAGGTCCAGAGAATGATCCGGCGGATCGCCGACAGTCCCACTCCGGTGCTGATCACCGGGGAGACCGGCACTGGAAAGGAGCTGATCGCCAGAGCCATCCACGAACAGAGCCGCCGGAGCAAATACCCCTTTGTTGCCATCAACTGCTCCAGCATCCCGGACAACCTGTTTGAGAGCGAGCTGTTTGGTTATGAAGAGGGCTCCTTCACCGGAGCAAAAAAGGGCGGAAAGATCGGAAAGATCGAAATGGCCCAGGGTGGGACCCTGTTTTTAGATGAGATCGGGGAAATGCCGCTCTTTGCCCAGCCAAAGCTCCTCCGGATCCTCCAGGAATATGAGCTGGAGCGGGTGGGCTCCAATAAGAAGATCCATCTGGACATCCGGGTCATCGCAGCCACCAACCGGGACCTGGGGGAAATGGTGACGGAAAAAACGTTCCGGGGAGACCTCTATTACCGGATCAACGTGATCAATCTGAAGCTTCCTCCCCTGCGTACCAGACGGGACGATATCATCCCCATCTCGGAAAACTATATCAAGAAGCTGAAGCTTAAAATGGATACCTCCTTATCCTCCATCTCTCCAGAGGCCCGGCAGCTTCTTCTGGACTATGAGTGGCCCGGAAACGTGCGCCAGCTCCAGAACGTGATCGAATACGCCGCCAACCTCTGCGAGACCGACGTTTTGATGCCGGGAGATCTGCCGGAAACCATGCACGGAGAAAGAATCTCCTCCCTGCCGCCCGTCTCCCCCTTCCCCGCCTCCCAGGATTCCAGGGACCAGGAGCTTCTGGAGCTCTTTGACAAATACGGCTATACCCTGGAGGGAAAAAAGCGGATCGCCGACGAGCTGCACATCAGCCTCAGGACCCTGTACCGCCGCATCAGCCGCCTCAAAAAAGAATTGTCAAAAAATTGACTGGATTTCCAACCCCAGTCAATTTTTTGGCACTAAAATGGCAAATAATATCCATTTTGTCATTTCTGTCAAATCCTGTCAGTCTCTCTTCAATTTTTTCCATGCTTCTATCCCTTTTCCGCAGACATTTGTTTTTCCTATAAAATAGGGCCTTTCTATCAATATTCCCTTTGATGCTCCTGTGTTTTTGTACACTTTTTATAATTTTTGTCTGGTTTCGGCACAAAAATTGCTTAAATAATACAGTAACAAAAGTTAAACAGACTGTGTCACGGAGAAGCAGCCGGAGACTTTTCTCTCTCACAGTCACTAAAAAGGAGGAATTTGTATGGAAGCTAACTATGGGATTTTAGCATTGATCCCCCCGGTTGTGGCAATCGGACTCTGCTTCGCAACCAAACAGGTACTGATCTCCATGTTTGCCGGAATCTTCGCCGGTGCTCTGGTCATCAGCAACTGGAATCCCCTTGCAGCAGCATCCTATTCTCTGGATGCGCTTGCAACAAACATGGCAGACAACGTTGTTCTGCTCCTCTTCACGCTCTTCATGGGCGTCGGCATCGCCTTTATCTGGAGACTGGGCGGCAGCTACGCTCTGGCTGAAGCAGCCAAGAAACGTTTCAAAAAAAGACGTTCTGTATGTCTGGGAACCTGGGGCCTTGGTATGGTCTGCTCTGTAAATGACTGTCTGGTTGCAGCCGTTGACGGAAACGTGTTCCGTGACATCTGTAAGGATTACAGGATCTCTTCCGAGAAATTCTCCTATGTTCTTGACTCCACCGCAGCTCCGGCCGCAGCATTCTTCATTTCTGACTGGATCGCTTACCAGATCAGTATGATCGGCCAGGGTCTTGACATGGCTGGGATCACCGGCATCACACCTGTAAGCGCCTACATCAACGGCCTTCCCTTCAATATGTACTCCATCTTCACCCTGATCTTCGTAGGTATGATGATGTACACAGGAAGAGACTACGGCCCCATGTTAAAGGCTGAGGTTCGTGCTCTTACCACCGGTCAGTTCACCAGCCCCACTGCAAAACCGATGTTAGACGTTGGAAGCTAGCTTGGCGAAGCGAAAAAGACCAAACCTATGGTTATGTGCTTCGTTCTTCCCATCGTTGTAGCATTCGTTATCATCATCTCCGGTATCCTTTACACTGGTCTTACCAATCCGGACCGTACCGGCTCCGATATCATGGCGATCCTTGACGCCTGCGACGCACAGAAGGCTCTGTACTGGGGCTCCTTCGGTATGGCTGTTACTGGTGTCGTGCTGGCACTGGCTACCAGGATCATGACCTTTGAAGAGACCATGACTACCATCGTTGACGGCTTCAAGCTGATGGCTATGACAGGTGCGATCCTCGTTCTTGCATGGTCCCTGGGCTCCGTAACAAAGAGCATGGGCCTTGGCGATTTCGTAGCTACTTATGTAGGAGAGAACATCCCCACCGGTCTCCTTCCGTTACTGGTGCTTGTATGTTCCTGTCTGGTTGCTTTCGCAACTGGTACTTCCTGGGGAACCATGGCTATCATGACTCCTCTTGCGATCCAGCTTGGATACGCCATCACCGGCGATATCACATTCTCCACCGGTATGACTGGCGCAGTTGTTTCCGGCGCTATCTTCGGCGACCACTGCTCACCTGTATCCGATACCACCGTTATGGCCTCCATCTTCTCCGGTGCTGACCATATCGAACACGTAGGAACCCAGGTTCCGTATGCTGTAACCGTTATCTCCGTGATCGCAGTCCTGTACGTGATCTTCGGCTTCACAAGAATCTCACCGTTCGTGCTGATCCCGATCGGTATCGTTGCCCTGTACTTCTTACAGATCGTTCTTCATAAGTACTACATGAAGAAGTACAACATCGATCCCAATTACAGAAAGTTCATGACTGAAGACCATAAGAAATAAGACGATCCTGTCTCATCTACATAAAAAAAGAACAGCTGCACCAGTTAAGGTGTGGCTGTTCTTTTTTCTTTACCACTTATCGTTGTGATACAGATGTCTCGGGATTCCGTCCACCATGATCGGCGGCACATCACCCTGGATCAGCGGCTTCACATAGTTTAAGAATTCCTCTGTCACATAGTCGCCGTCCTTGTTGATCCACTTTCTGGGAACGACCTTTTCCACGTTGGAAACCTTGTGGACGTTCCTCAGGCTGGTGGTGCACTGGTACGGATCATCGGAAAGACGCTCCAGGATCACCATTTCTCCACTATCGCCCTCGTCGGCTGCCTTCACGGCAGCTCCGCCTACCTGGTAGGCCTCAATAATGTCAATCCTGGAAACCAGATGGGAAGCGGCACGCTGAAGCGTGGAAAGCTCGATGCCCCTTGCCTTGCAGCCCAGCTCGTTGGCGATCCGGCAGGCCAGATAGTTGGCAGTACCGCTTAACTGTTTGTGGCCAAAGGCGTCCACATAATCCACGCCGTCGGTCAGCTCGCACACATAGCGGCCGTCTGCCAGACGGATCCCCTCAGAAACAGCAACCACAACGGACTGCTTTTTCTCCAGCAGACTTCTTACCTTCTCCACAAACTTCTCCACGTCAAAGGCCAGCTCCGGCAGGTAGATCAGATCCGGTCCCTCACAGTCCTCGCCCTTGGAAAGAGCGGCTGCGCCTGTGAGCCATCCGGCATTCCGTCCCATGATCTCAATGACAGTTACAAGTCCCTTGCCATATTCCAGAGCATTGCTGTCACGGATGATCTCCTTTGTGGAGGTTCCGATGTATTTGGCAGCACTTCCGTATCCCGGTGTGTGGTCGGTCAGCGCCAGATCGTTGTCAATGGTCTTGGGAACGCCGATGAACTTTGTGGAGTATCCCTTCACAATGGCATAATCAGAAAGCTTTTTGATGGTGTCCATAGAGTCGTTGCCGCCGATGTAAATAAAGCACTCGATCTCCAGCTTGTCCAGGATCCCGAAGATCTTTTCAAAGATTTCCGGATTTTCATGGATCTCCGGTAATTTATAACGGCAGGAACCCAGGTACGCCGCCGGCGTTCTCTTTAAAAGCTCCTCGTCCAGCTCGTTGCGGATATGCTCGGACAGGTCGATATACTTTTCCTCCAGAAGCCCCTGGATCCCGTGACGCATTCCGTATACCTTTTTTGCTCCCCGATCGATGGCTGTTCTGTATACTCCCGCAAGACTGGAGTTGATGGCTGAAGTCGGACCGCCAGACTGGCCGACGATTACATTTCCCTTCATATAAAAAAGCCCCCTTACTATTTCTTTGCACCCCTCCATCGCCCGGCACCGCCGGGCCAGGGCCTTTCCGGCCCTCTGAAAAGTCACTTGGATTCTACTATACGATATCCGGGAGCTTTTTTCAATCGTTATATTTCAATATATTTACTGATTTTGCAGCTCTTTTTCCCTGAACCAGCTATCCAGCCGGGAAAGGGCCTTCACCAGGACCTGCATCTCCTCCTCGCTCAGATCCCCGGTCACCCCTTCGATCATCTCCCGGTGGAACTGTGCATGATGCTCAAAGGCCTTCCGTCCCCGGTCAGACAAGGAAATATAGACCACCCTCCGGTCCTCCTGGCCCCGTTCCCGGACCACATATCCCTTTTTCACCAGGCTGTTCATGGCGATGGTCAGAGTGCCCACGGTCACCGACAGTTCTCTGGCGATGGAGGACATATTTTTGGGCGCACCGGTGCCGATGGCCTCGATCACATGCATGTCGTTATTGGTGATATCCTTGAATTCCGGCGTAATGATGGCCTTTTCCTCTATGTCCATAATGTCGCGGAACAGGCGCACCAGTACCTCGTTAAAGATTCCGTACTTATCCACTGTCAGGAGATCCTTTCTTTTTCGTCCGTTTACATACACTTCCGTCTGGGGCAGGCTCCGCCGCTGTTCCATGGCAGTCCCCGCAAAGCGCTTTTATCATAAAAAATGTGGTATCACATCTATGCACAGACATGATACCACATCCCCGGACGGGAAATCAAGGAAAGACGCCGGAATCCCGCTATTTTTCCCTAGCAGGACTCCTTTGTGTAATCAGCCAGCATGGCGCGTACCGACCGCTTCATCTCCTTGGAGAAGGCCGCCCCCGTTTTTCTCCGGTAAAAGGCCTGGGCAAAGTTTTCCGCAGAGCTGGTCGGAGTCTTTACGAACCCGGCAGCCCTTTCTGCAAACATTTCCTTCAGCTCTTCATCGGAGAGTTCTCTATATTTTTCCTCAAATACCACATATTTCTGGTCGAACCGTTTTCTGTGGACCCGCTTATGGCCTTCCTTATAATATCCCAGGCATACCAGGGAGATGGGCACCACATAGTCCGGCAGATCCAACAGTTCCTTATGGAACTCGTAATTTTCCAGAATATCCCCGATATAGCAGGATCCGATTCCCAGGGACTCAGCCATGAGCACCGCATTCTGTGCCGCGATCATGGTATCCTCAATGGAGAGCATCAGATCTGATTCATTGGGAGCTTCCCAGAAAAGCCCGGGCTCCCGCTCAGAAAACTGCTTACAGCCCTCCAGCCTGTAATAATCAAACCATTTTTTCTGATCGGAAACAAACAGGAGAAGGACCGGCGCCTTGGCGATAAATGGCTGGTGATCACAGCTTTCGGATAATTTATCCTTGGTCTCCTGGCTTTTGATCACGATGATCGAATATAACTGCTGGTTCCCGGCAGTAGGAGCCAGGGACGCCGCCTCCAGGATCTTCTCCAGATCCTGATCCTCGACCATCCGGTCGTCATATACCCTTAAGGACGTCCTGTTTTTAATGACTTCTGAAATGTTCATGGCATACTCCTTTTTTCTTTGATTATATCACGTTCCCTGGCTCTCTTCCAGATGGCAGGCGCAGAAATGTCCTGGGGCGACCTGGCGCAGCATGGGCATTTCCTTCCGGCACCGGTCAGTGGCCCACGGACAGCGGCTGGCAAACCGGCATCCGGCCGGAGGATTCACAGGGCTTCCCACTTCTCCCTCCATCCGGATCCGTCTGCCGCTCATGGGCTGGTCTGGATCCGTACTGGGGATCGCAGAAAGCAGGGCCTTTGTATAGGGATGGCGCGGATTCTCATACAGCTCCCGGCTGTCTGCCATCTCCGCCATCATTCCCAGATACATGACGCCCACCCGGTCAGAAATATGGCGGACCATGGACAGGTCATGGGCAATAAAAAGATAGGTCAGACCCAGCTTTTCCTTCAACTCGCCAAACAGGTTGACGATCTGGGCCTGGATGGACACGTCCAGGGCAGAGATCGGCTCGTCACAGACGATGAACTCCGGCTCCACAGCCAGAGTCCTGGCAATTCCGATCCTCTGACGCTGACCGCCGGAAAATTCATGGGGATACCGGGAACGGTACTCCGGTCTTAAGCCCACCAGGGAAAGAAGCTCGCAGACCCTTTCATCCTTTTCTGCTTTAGAAAAATTCCCCCGTGTCTCCAGCCCCTCAGCAATGATATCCCGAACGGTCATTCTGGGATTTAAGGATGCATAGGGATCCTGGAGCATGATCTGGGCGCGCTTTTTAAATTCGCGCATTTCCCGTTTCCCGGCGCTGTGGACGTCCATCCCGTCAAACAGGACCCGGCCCGACGTAGCCGGATACAGCCCCAGCACCGTCCGGCCCAGAGTCGTTTTTCCGCATCCCGATTCTCCCACGATGCCCACGGTCTCATTGCGGAAAATATCAAAGGACACATGATCCACGGCCTTCAGCTCTTCCTTGGAGCTGAGTCTGAAATATTTACACAGATCCTCGATCCTTACCAATACCTGCTTTTCTTCCATTATATGGTTCCTCCCTTCCCCAGCCGTTCCGGCTTCGGAGCGTCCGGATGCATCAGCCAGCAGCCGGCGCTATGGCTTTCGGATTCAGCGGCCATGACCGGGTGCATCCGGCGGCAGATCCCCATACAGTACTCACATCTGGGGGCAAAGGCACATGCCTTGGGCGGCGCGATGAGATCCGGCGGCGTTCCCTTTAAGGAATACAGTTTTTCCTCGGTCTGGCTCTGGGCCGATGGAACCGATTTCATCAGCGCCCAGGTATATGGATGGACCGCCTTTTTAAAGATCTCACTCTTGGTCCCCGTCTCAATGATCTCCCCCGCATACATGACCTGGATCCGGTCTCCTACCTCTGCGGCGATGCCCAGGTCATGGGTCACCAGGATCACCGATGTTCCCATCTTTTCCTGCAGCTCCCGGATCAGCTCCATGATATCTGCCTGGGTAGTCACATCCAGAGCCGTGGTGGGCTCGTCAGCGATCAGGATCTTCGGCTCGCACGCCAGGGCCATGGCGATCATGACCCTTTGACGCATTCCGCCGGACAGCTCATGGGGATACTGGCGGATCCTCTTTTCGGGATTGGTGATCTTTACCATCTTAAGAAGGGAAAGGGCCTGTTCCATAGCTTCCTTCTTCTTCATCTTACTGTGGAGCAGAAGGCTCTCTGCGATCTGCTCTCCCACGGTCATGGTGGGATTTAAAAATGTGGTGGGATCCTGGAAGATCATGGAGATATATTTTCCCCTTAATTCGGTTTCTTTCTTCTTTTCTGGCATTTTCAAAATATCCGTGCCATTAAACAGGATCTGGGACCGTTCTCCCACCTCTGAGATCTTTTCCGGCAGAAGCTGCATGATGGCCCGGGCCGTCATGGATTTTCCGCAGCCGGATTCTCCGACCACCACCAGGGTCTCTCCCTTTTTCAGCGTAAAGCTCACATCCCTTACGGCATGGATCCGGCCGGAATATGTATTTAAGTATACGTCCAGATTCCGCACATCCAGGATCACATCTGAATCGTCCCTGGCTGTCTCTGTATCAAAATTTGTTTTCTGTTCATTCATTTTGTTCACCCTTTTTCCCTTGTATCATTACTGTCTCAGCTTCGGATCCAGCGCATCCCGCAGGCCGTCTCCCAGAAGCTGGAAGCTCAGCATGGTCAGCGCGATAAAAAATGCTGGAAAAAACAGCTGGTACGGGTAAAAAGCCATGGTCTGCTGGGCATTGGAGGCCAGGGAGCCCCAGCTGGTCATGGGAGCCTGTACGCCCAGACCGATATACGATAAGAACGCCTCACCGAAAATAAAGGAAGGCACGTCGAAGGTCACGGCCACGATGACCACACCCAGGGTATTGGGGATCAGATGGCGGAAGATCACCTTATACCAGGGTGTTCCCAGGGCCTTTGCGGCCAGAAGATATTCCTGGTCCTTCAGCTGGAGCACCTGTCCCCGGACCAGCCTTGCCATATGGCACCAGCCAGTAAGACACATGGCGATCAGAAGGCTTCCGACTCCCTTTCCTACGATCAGGGACACCAGCACCACCAGGAGAAGATAGGGGATACTGGCCAGGATCTCCACGATCCGCATCATGATGGCGTCGGTCTTTCCTCCAAAATACGCCGCTACGCCGCCGTACACCACACCGATGAGCATGTCGATGGCAGCTCCTGCGATTCCCAGGATCATGGAAATCCGTCCGCCGATCCATACACGGGTAAACAGATCCCTCCCCATCTTATCCGTTCCAAACCAGTGCTCCGATGAGGGGAGCGCATTTTTCTCTGAAAGGCTGACAGCGTCGTAGTCATAGCCTGTCATTCCAGGCCCCACCACGCACATCACCGCCAGCGCCGCCAGCATAACGATGGCAAGGATGGCCACCGGGTTCTTTCTAAGCCTTCTCCAGGCATCCTGCCAGTAGTTTAAGGACGGACGCAGGATCACGTCCCCCTCGCCCTGGTCGGACGCCGCCGCAAAATCATCATTTTCAACCGGTATGCGGCCCAGTTCTTCAATCGTCTTAATTTCCATCTCTTCCTCCTCTCTGGGATACACGGATCCGCGGATCGATGAATCCATACAGGATATCAACGATCAGAACGGACAGGATATAAAGGGCTGCGATAAAGATCGTCTGTCCCATGACCATGGTGTAGTCCCGGTCCGTAACGGAAGAAACGAAATAAGAGCCCAGGCCCGGAATGGCAAAGATCCGTTCGATCACAAAGGCTCCGCCGAACATCAGGGCGATCTGCGGCCCCAGGAGCGTGATGATGGGAAGGATGGAGTTTTTCAGCACATGCTTCCGGATCAGACGGAACTTGGACATTCCCTTGGATTTTGCAGTAATGATATAATCCTGGTTCAGCACGTCCAGACAGTTGGCCCGCATATATCTGGCGTATTTGGCCGTAGAGTTAAAGGACAGAGCCAGAGCCGGCAGCACCGTATAGGAAAATCCCTCCCAGCCGGTAGTGGGGAAGAGATGGAAACGGATGGTCAGAAAATACTGGAAACAGGACGCCAGCACGAAGTTCGGCACCGCGATCCCGACCACTGCGATGAACATGACCAGATAGTCCAGCCATTTCCCCCGGTTTAAGGCTGCAACGATCCCCAGGATGATACCGGAGATCACGCCGATGGCAATGGCCTCGGCTCCCAGAAGCCCCGATACCGGTGCGTAGGAGGCGATGGTGTCCGTTACCTTTCTTCCTCTGTATTTCAGTGATTCTCCCAGATCTCCTTCTGTGAACAGCTCCTTAAAAAACAGCTTATACTGTTCCATGATGGGCTTGTCAAAACCGTACTGCTCGAACACCTGCTGCCGGATCTCATCGGGCAGCTTCTCCGTCATTGCCTCAATGGGGTTTCCCGGGATCATGCGGACCGCAAAAAAGACAATGGTGGAGACCACAAACAGCGCGATCACTGCATACAGGATCCGCTTTAAAATATATTTTCCCATTTTTTACCTCTTTCCTGCAGACATGGAGCGCTCCCCGCCTGCGTAAAAAAAGGCCGCCGCAGGATCCTTTCCGGACCTTTTGCGGCAGCCTGTTTTTTCTTACTCGATATAGCTGTACTTATAAAGAGTGGAGGAGAATACCGGCTCCATGATATTCTTTACATAATTCTTGGAGTAAGAGATATCTGTGGAGTATGCGTACGGGCAGATGGTCGCTGTTCTTAAAACAAGTGCTTCCGCCTCTTTGTAATCCTTTGCTCTCAGCTCTTTATCCAGGGACTGGCTTGCCTCTGTCATCAGTCTGTCATATTCTTCGTTGGACCAGCCTGTGGGTACTGTCTTAACGCCGGTCATCCAAAGCTGCATCATGGAATACGGATCGTCAAAGTCTGCGCCATAGGACTTGAAGCCCATCTCATAATCCAGTCCTCTGTTTCTCTCCTGGAATACCGGCCACTCAACGGGATCGATCTCTACATTTACGCCCAGAACCGTGTTAAAGGTATACTGGAAGTATTCTGCAATATCCTGGGAGGTGTTTCTGCTCATTAACTGAACGGTCACCTGGGACGGATCCTCGCTCATGCCCAGCTCCTTTAAGCCTTCGATGAGAAGCGCCTTTGGATCTGGATTTTCTTCGATCAGCTCCTGGATGGGCTCGCCGGCCATCTCTCTGAAGTTCACGCCGTCCACCTGCATGGAGTTGGGAATCCAGCCGTATGCCGGCTCCTGCATTCCCTGGTAGACCTCAGAAGCGATCTCCTCTCTGTTTAAAGCGATGGAGAATGCCTGCCTTACCTTCTCGTTGGAGAACAGCTCCACTTCCTGGTTGAAAAACAGGTACTCCGTTCTCGGAAGGCTTACCACCTTCTTTACATAATCCTTATTCTGATCCAGCTTCTCCACCCACTCGGCAGTGGAAACCGGAACCACGTCAATGCCGCCGTTCTCGAATTCACCGATCCTTGCAGTCTCCTCGTTGATGATCTTCATGGTCAGCTCTTCCAGCTTCACAGCGTCTGCATTCCAGTAAGAGGGGTTCTTCACATAGCTGATCCTGGAATTATGCACCCACTCCTTTAAGGAGAACGGTCCGTTTCCAACGATCTTATCTGCCTCGGTTCCGTAGGAGTCGCCGTTGGCCTCTACGATGTCCTGTCTCATGGGCAGCATGGAGCTTCCCGCACAGCTGCTTAAGAAGTAAGGAGCCGGATATGCCAGCTGGATCTCCAGAGTCTTGTCATCCAGAGCCTTTACACCCACCTCATCAATGCCAACAGAGCCGGCAACGGCCTCTTCTGCGTTCTTGATGAACAGGATATTGCCGGAGATCGGGGATGCGGTCTCCGGATTCAGGATACGCTTGATGGCGTACTCAAAATCCCCGGCCTTTACATCCACGCCGTCTTCCCATTTGGCGTCTCTTAAATGGAAGGTCCAGGTCATCTGGTCCTCGCTGGACTCCCAGGACTCCGCCATTCCAGGTTCTACGGTCTCAGCGCCGTTTTCATCCACACGGATGGCCGTAAGGCCCTCGATCATCTGGGATACCACGGTGGTAGAATACATATCCGAAACCTTTGCCAGATCCAGGGAATCCGGCTCTGCATCCAGGGATACGCTTAAAGCCTGCTTCTTTTCTCCCTCGTCTGCCTTTTCTGTTTCTTTTGCGGTCTCTTTTTCTGCCGCTGTTGTCTCTTTTGCATCAGCCGCTTCTGTGGCTGCTGCCGTTGTTTCTTTTCCGCCGCTGCCGCCGCAGCCGGACAGAACACCCGCCGCCATGGCCATGGCAAGCAGAACTGCTACCTTTTTCTTCATGTCTTCCTCCCCAAAATTGTACGTTTTGTATATATTTTCTGGTTATTGAACCACAGACACTATATCAACGCCATACCTGTTTGTCAACTTTGAAAAATCTATCAAGTTGACATTCACTTATAGATTTTCTCTATTTCCCCCTATGCAGCCCACACAAATGATGATATAATAAAAGGACAGCTTTAGAAAACAAATGGGGTAGAGCTATGGTAATGCAAAGGAAAACGGAATCAACAGACGCAGCGGGCTTTGAGGAGCCCGCTTTCTTTTTTGCTTTGCCAATTTGAAGGGAGAAAGAATATGACAAATGAGAAAATGAAGAAACGGGTCATGGAGCTGCTTCTGGTGCTGGCCGGAAACGTCCTCATGTCCATCGGTGTAGGCGCCTTCGTGATCCCGGAGGAGCTGATGAGCGGCGGGGCCACCGGTCTGGGACTGCTGGCCGCCCACTATTTCCACATTCCTGTGGCCGTGTTCCTGGGCGGCTACAACGCCATTATGTTTGTGGTGGGCGCACTCACCCTGGGAAAACATTTTGCGGTCACGACGCTGATCAGCAGCTTTCTGTTCCCGTTCCTTTTAAGCCAAATCCAGCTTTTGGTCACTGAGCCGCTCACTGCGGATCCCATGCTGGCCACAGTCTTAGGCGGCCTTCTGATCGGAGCAGGCATCGGCCTGGTGATCCGTGCCGGTTCCTCCACCGGAGGAAATGATGTTCCTGTACTCCTTCTTAAAAAGAAGCTGGGGATCCCCCTGTCTGTGTCCATGTACGGCTTTGATATCGTGATCCTCCTTTTCCAGATCCCTTATTCCCAGCTGGAAAAGGCTCTGTACAGCATCATCCTCATCATCCTGTATTCCATGATCGCCGATAAGGCCTCCACCATGGGAAAAAGTCGGATGCAGGTGCGGATCATCAGCAAGAAATACCAGAAGATCACCGATGCCATCAAGACCCAGATCAACCGCGGCGTCACCCTGTACCACATTGCCGGAGGCTATACGGGAGAGGAGTCCTGTGAGGTCATGACCATCCTGACCTCCAGGGAGTTAAACGAGCTCAGCGATCTGGTCACAGAGATCGATCCCAAGGCCTTTATGACCATTGCCCGTGTCAACGAGGCCAGAGGCCGCGGCTTCTCCATTGGAAAAATGGAGCCGTAAGACTTCACCCGCCCGATATGCAAAAAAGGCAGGAAGAGACATTCCTTCTTGGAATGGACTCCTTCTGCCTTTTTCGTTTCTGTCTGGGTGTATCGCACACCAGGGCATAAAAAAGCGAAAAAAACGGATTTCTGATTTAATATCCGGGCGCATATGGTATGATTAAACCACCAGAAACCTTTTTTGTGCAGCTATGGATCGGAGAGATACGTTTGAAGAAACTCTTTAAAAACCATTGTACCGCTTCCCTGCTTACTGTCATCACCGGCTTCCTTGTCCTTGTGGCGGCTTCCGTCTGGGGCATGGGGATGTACTGTCTCACATCGGTCACCGCCGAGTATGCCGCATCAAGGTATCTGGCCGGTTATGGCGATTTTGCATCCACCATTGCCCAGCGCTGTTTTGAGCCCCGGTTGGGAAAGGCCGGTTCCTCCAAATATAAAAACCTGGAAAAAAGTCTTCTCTGGAAGGCTGTGGATACGGGAGGCAAGGCAGGTTCCTTCTACGGCGCCCGTTTCATAGTCGGTGAGGGGGGCGGCTTTCTTCCCCGCCCAGACAAAAACAAGGTATATTCTGCATCGGCAGTTTTTGATGCCGAAGGCAGCCTTCTGGAATGCAGCTGGACGGATTTCTTCTATTTTGAATATCTGACCGAGGGGCAGTGGAAAAACCGCGAAGAACGGTCTGGAAATAATGCCAGGACATTCTTTGACCGGGAAAAGCTGACCGAAGCGGGAAAGGAACTGGTCAGCGGCAGCGCGCCGTCTATGCATGCCGCTGCCATGCGTTTTACCGGCACCTTTGACGGTGCCACGTTCATACCGCAGAAGATCGAATCCATCGACCGGAATGAATTTCAGGATGCCTTACATTCCATGGGAGCCGGATCGTATACTGTTTCCGGCATTACGGAGGATCATGGTCTTCAATGGCGGTCCATTTATAAGGCCCCGGACGCCGCGGCCTCTGCCAGTGAAACCGTCACCCTCTATTCCGACTGGTTTGACGTCTGCTATGACCAGCCCTCTCCTTCTTTTTCATATAAAGGAAAGGAGCATAGCGGCGTGTCTTCTCTGGCCGCCGGGCTGGGAGCCTCGCTGGTTTCTGGAATCGGAACAGAGGAACTGGTCTTTTATGACGGTTTAAATCTGCTGATCCCCAGCGTCAACTATTACCTGAGCGGCAATGACGAAGCTTACTATACCCCTTATTATCAGGAGACCGCCAATTCAGAAGAATCACCCCGGCTCCGTTTCTACACAGTCAGCATTGTATACTGTTCTCCATGGCGCACGGCAATGGGTGAGCTATGCCCTGTGTATCTGATCACATTTTTACTGGCCGCAGCTCTTGTCCTTTTTGTACGTTTCCTTATAAAGCGGTATCTGGATGAAGACAGGTCAGGCCAACAGGTTTAAAAGCAGATGCGAAAGGCAGGGGAAGATCTCCCCTGCCTTTTATCATCCGGCCATCTATTGGATCCAGACTCCGTCCATATCTGTCTGATAGCCGTCCGGCGTTCTGCCGTTTACAAGCAGCGAACCCATAGGGCCGTCTGCTGTTTCATGGAAGAAATACCATTTACCACCGATCTCATGCCAGCCTGTGAACATACGTCCCTGGCTTCCATCAGTACTGGGATCCAGATAATACCACCGGTCTCCGTCCTTCATCCAGCCAGTTGCCATATATCCCTCAGCATTAAAGTAATACCAGCTGGGAACGTGATTCCAGGTCATCTCGATCCACCGGGATGCGGGCCATGTTCCGTCCTCATACTTCAGCCACCAGCCCTTTTCATCCTGTACCCATGTACCAGCAGGCTTCTGGGTCTTCGTATCCTCCGGTCCTTTATTTCCCGCTGTTCCTGTATCCCAGCGGCCCGGTCCGTAGGAGCTGGTGGAACCTCCTCCGCTGCTTCCGCTATCCGTATCCTCCGCATCCTCTACAAACACAAAGGTACTGAACTGCTCAGCGGCAAATGTGACTAAACCGTCCTCTTCAACATAATTGACCTCTTCCGCCTCTCCGGCATTCATGTGGTATAACTGGAAATCATCGGTCTTGATGCTGTCGGGCTTTGAGATCGTGATGAGTGCCGGAACGTCCAGCTTTTTCGTGCTGGCTCCATTTTTTAATACCTTCAGGTCAAACGCCACGGCTGTCTTTTCCTTTGTAAGCTCCTCGGGAAGCTTTTCATTGGAGGTTCCGATCTTCAGACCGATCTTTCCTTCTTTCTCCATGGAAAGCCCCAGGCCGATCACAGAGCAGGTATCCTTATCCGCAAACCCCAGGGAATCGTCCACATCAATGTATGTATCCACCTTCTTTGAGCCATTATGCATCAGTTCCAGGGCCTGGATCTTTGTCTGGACCTCCGCAGATCCCACAAGGCTCTCTTTCACGCTGTCTGGTTCTTCCTCCGTCAGCGTTTTTAATCCGGCAACCAGAGCGTCCCCTTCCTGTTCGTCCTTGAACAGATCCTCGATCCTGGATTCCATGGACTGACTTTCCGGATATCTGCATACGATCCCAAAGTCCTCTGATTTAGTATTTCCGATACGCATATTTCCAAATACGGCTCCCATACAGTCGATGGGGATCCGGATCAGCTGGTCCTCCCAGTCGATCTCGTACTTCGTCTCGATCTCATACTTTAACTGGCTTTTCCCCACCTCATATTTGGGAACCATGACGCCTCTGTTCACACGATACGTATGGGATACGTCGTATGCATTTTTGAACATATCATAATCGGCTTCCTTCGTCGCGTTGCTGGGAGAAGCTTCCTTCACCTCGATCTTAAACGGGATCTCCACCACATCTCCTACAAAGGCCTCTTTCTGGGAATTATCGATCTCCACAGACGCGATCTCCGGAAACTCTACCTGGGAAGCGTCCACAAATCCATCTGTTCCGAAATCATATTCCGTTCCCTGGATGGTCTTCTTTCCAAAGACCTGCTCCCCGTTTTCATCGAAATAATACCATTTTCCATTCCTGGGGATCCAGCGGTCGATGGCTGCGGAGTAATCTCCCATTATATAATGCTTGTCAACGATCGTGCTCTTCTTCTTTAATTTGATCTCATTATCCTTATCAAAATAATACTTAAAGCCCTGGATCTCCTGTAATCCGCCCAGCTTATTTCCTTCCTCGTCCCAGTAGCACCAGGTTTCATAAGCAGACCCATCCTTCGCAGTCTCATAAAAATCCCATGTATCAAACCTTCTGGGTGTTTCCTTATCGCCTATTAAATCAAACAGATCCACCTTTCCGCCCGATGCGTCCTCACCGATCCGGTCTATCCTTCCATCATTATGCAGCATAAATGCCGCATTTCCTATGAGGACCTTCTCTCCAGCATGACCTGTTCTTAAATATCCATCTGGTCCCAGCCACCAGTAATGGCTGCCGCTTTTCTTTAGAGTGTTCCTCACCCAATAACCGTCATCATTATAGTACACCCATCCTTTGTCTTCCCGGGCCCAGCCCCCATTGGAATCAGTCTCCTTTCCCGCAAAAGCAGTCATACAGGTGGACATTGCCATCAGAAACGCCATTCCCAATGCCACAAGCCTTTTCTTCATACTTACCTTCCTTTCTGTATTGCAAATTTTTTATTTAAGCCCAGTATAGCACAGCAGTTTTTATTTGAACAGTATAATCATTACAATTGAGTTCTATTTTCTTAATCAATAACAACTTAAAATAAGGAATAGAATTGGATGCAACAGGGGATTGATAACATGGATGTGATTAAAAGAATAACAGAATTAACCAGCGAACGTGGTTGGAGTACTTACAGGCTTGCCCAGAAGTCCGGGCTTTCTGCATCCACCATCGCCAATATCTACCGCCGGAACACGGTTCCATCACTTTCAACCCTGGAAGCCCTCTGTGACGCATTCGGGATCACCCTGAGCCAATTTTTCGCAAAAGATACCGATGCCGTACCCTTAACGCCGGAACAAAAAGAAACGACAAAAAGAAACGTTTAATAAGTGGGCAAACCTGACCCCATCGCAAAAAGAAATCATCGAAAAAATCATTCGTGAATTTCATTGACCAGACACATCGATCCGCTTCCCTGCTCCGCGGCAGGCTCTCTGCCTGTTTCAGACATAAAAAAAGTCCCAACCCCGCAGCCCTAAGTCTGCAAAATCGGAACCTTTCAGTGCGCCTTCGGGGGCTCGAACCCCGGACAAATAGATTAAGAGTCTACTGCTCTACCAACTGAGCTAAAGGCGCTTGGTACTTTGTTTTTCTGTGTCTCTGTGTTATCTCCTTGACACGTCCATTATTATATGACAAGGTTCCGAAAAAGTCAACACCTTTTTTTACTTTTTTTTTAAACTTTTTTACGTTTTCCCAAAACGCTTCCATCACCCCCCTCTCATATGGTAAAATAAGGGCCATAAAACAGGAAGGAGGACGGCTTATGCTGGAGGTTTCCGGAATCTGTAAGTCCTATGGAAAACACAGGATCTTAAACGGCGTCAGCTTTTCAGCCGGGCCCGGCCAGTGCGTGGGAATCGTCGGAACCAATGGCTGCGGAAAGACCACGCTTCTGTCGATCCTGGCGGGAGCCCTGCGGGCAGACAGCGGGAGCATCCGCATCAATGGGACCGAGATCCTGGGAAGGTCCAGGGCTGCCGCAGACCTTACGGCCTATGTTCCCCAGGAGAACCCGCTGATCGGAGAGCTGTCGGTAAAAGACAACCTGCTTTTATGGCACCGCGGAAGCCGGAAGGAGATGGAGAAGGATCTGACAGAGGGCTGCAGCTCTGTCCTGGGGATCGGCCCCATGCTGAAGAAGCGGGTGGATACCCTGTCCGGAGGCATGAAAAAGCGCCTCAGCATCGCCTGCGCCCTTTCAGGCCGCGCCCCTGTCCTCATTATGGACGAACCGGGAGCCGCCCTGGACCTGGAATGTAAACGGGATATACAGGCCTATCTGAAAGCCTACACGGCGGACGGAGGGACTGTGATCCTTACCTCCCATGAAATGGAGGAGCTGGACCTGTGTACCAGTATGTACGTCTTAAAGGACGGAGTTCTGACTAAGACCAGAAACGGTCTCTCAGCCGAAGAGCTGATCCGACAGTTTCAATAAACAGAAATGGAGGAACTATATGATTTGTTTTAAATGTGGAGCAGAAATTCCCGAAGGAAGTACCATTTGTCCCGTATGCCATGCAGATCTGACCCTGGAGTTTGCCCAGACGGATCCCCAGGAGACTGGATCCGCCTCCGGCGGCAGCAGCCCTGCCTCTGGGACAGACCCGTCCTCCGGTTCCCTTCCCTCTGTACCGGAGGAACCAAAGCCCGGAAAGAAAGGGATGAAGATTTTGATCGCCGCAGGTGTGGTGGCAGCCGCAGGAGCGGCAGCGGCCTTTGCCTTCACCCGGATGAACGCCAAAGATCCCAAGGAAGCCGTGGTAGATGCCTTTCAAACAGCCTTTTCCCACGAACAGGTATCTCCAGCTGAGGATATTTTCGGACTCAGCCAGTTTTCCAGCGCCTCTGTCTCCTCTGATGCAGAAGCAGGGCTGACCTTAAGCCTGGACAGCAGCTCCATGGAAGAGCTGAACGCCCTTACCGGCGGCGGTCTCCGCATTTCCAGCCGGAATGATGTTTCAAATAAGAAGAGCGATGCCAACGTGGGAGTCGTTTACAATGGCATGGATATGGTAAACCTGGATCTTTATTATGGAGACCACACGCTGATGGCCGCCATCCCGGAGCTGTCGGAAAAGGTCCTCACCCTGGATCTGGGAGACGGTCTGCCAGACCGGATCAAAAATTCCCCTGCCATGAGCCGCCTTCTGGATGAAAACGGCATCTCTGCCGACGCGGCAGCCGCTTATCTGACGGAGGTCACTGCCCTGGCCGAAGAAAATGCCGCTGCGGGAGGAAACACGCTGGATCTTCCCGCCCTTATGGACCGTTACAGAGAGGGCTGCAAGGCCCAGGAAAATTTCAAGGCGGCGCTGACTGTGGAAAAGACTGATAAAAGCACCGTTACTGTCAATGGACAGGAAAAGGAATGCCGCGGCTACTCTGTGCTGGTCAGCAAGGCGGCGCTGATCGACTTCTTACGGACCTCCTCGGACTTTTTCCTCCAGGATGAGGCCTTAAAAAACCAGTACCTGCGCCAGCTGGAGCTGACCGTAAAGCTGAACGGTCTCATGGGCGGCTCTGTTCCCGCCACAGCCGAAGAGCTGCAGGCAGACGCCTACGAGGAAGCAAAGGCAGCCGCAGACCAGATGATCCAGGCCCTGGACGCGTCCCTGACGGACATCCAGATGACCGTATACCTGGATAAGGACGGCGTGCTCACCTCAGTCCTGGGCTCCACTGTAATAAACGGCGGGATCACAGGCAGTGACGGCGACAGCCAGACCGTTCCCACTGAGGTGGCCTTTGAAGCTGTGTTTGAAGGCGGCGCATACCCGCTCCAGAACCTCACCGGCCAGCTCACCATCGGAAGCGGCGACGACGCCATGGCTCTATACCTGGTAAAGCAGGGCGTTTATGACGGTAAAAAGCTCACCTGTGACGCTTCCCTGGATCTTGTGTCCGGCTCCGGAGACAGCGCTCCGTCTGTTTCCATCCTGTATTCCGGCAGTTACATAACAGAAAGCGGCGATTACCATATTTCCCTGGAAGCCGTGGAAAACGGATCCCAGCTCTTTAAGATCTCCACCTCCGGCATTGTAAGCCAGCTGGAAAAGGGAACGAGCATCCAGGCGGATATCGACTCCCTGGAGATCTCCACCGCTGACTCTTCCCTGCTCTTCAGCGGCAATTACTATTTCAAACCTCTTTCCGGCGAGATCGCTCCCCTGGAGGGAACTCCCATGGACGTTCTGGCCGCCACTGAAGAGGACTGGTATTCCCTGATCATGGAAGGCGCTTACGGGTTCATGGAAGTGGCCGACCGGCTGGGAATCCCCTTATATTAATATGAAGATACGTTTGTTTTATCTGAAGCTAGAATTAAAACGGGCGCTGAAATGCCTCCCTCTGATGGCAGCCGGGGCAGCCGTACTGATGTTTTTCATGGGTGCGGCTGCCCTTCTGGCAGGTAAGGCCCTGTACGGCGGTCAGGCGACGGGGCGGATCACCGTCGGCGTAGTTCTTCCTGAAAACGACATTTTAGCGAAGCAGGTGACCTCCATGCTCAGCTCTCTGGAAAGTGTAAAAAGTATCTGTGATCTTTCCTACATGAGCCGGGAGGAGTGTCTGGAAGGGATGGAAAACGGAGAGCTCCTGGCCGCCCTGCTGGTGCCAGAGGGCTTTGTCCAGGACATCATGAGCGGCGTCAACACACCGGTCCCCGTGCTGCTTCCGGAGAACGCCGGAGTGGAGAGCCGGATCTTTAAGGAGCTGGCTGATGCGGGGGCACAGACCTTAAGCGCCGCCCAGGCCGGGATCTACGCCGGGGACGAGGTCCTGGACCAGTTTCACTGCTCAGAGGCCAGGGCACAGCTGGAGCGGGATCTGAACCGCCTGTATCTGGAATACAGCCTCCCCCGCGGTGAGCTGTTCCGGAAAACGGCGGTGAGCGCCTCGGGGGATGTAAAGCCGGTGGTCTTTTACGCCATCAGCCTTTTCATCCTGGCCCTTATGCTGTCGGCCATCCCTGTTTCCGGCTTTCTCCAGCCCTTGGATCCTGTGCTGCGCAGACAGCTCCTCCTGGCCGGCGTTGGTCCCGTTTCCATGATCCTCTCCCGGATCCTGGGGCTGGCCCTTCTCTACATGGTCCTTCTCCTGTCTGCCGCCTCCGCAGCCGTCCTTACAGGCGCTATTCCGTTTTCCTCCGCTCTTCCCGCAGTGCTTCTGCTCTTAAGCGTTTCTGCGGCCTCCCTGGCCGTATGCGCCTTCCAGGCGGCAGGGAACCGGATGGGAGGCGTACTTTTCCTGTTCCTGGGAGCCACAGCGCTGCACTTTTTTTCCGGCGGGATCCTGCCCCTGGTGTTCCTTCCCTCTGCCTTCCAGAAGGCATCCCCATTCCTTCCGCCCTATATTTTCATTGAGACTGTAAAAATGGCTGTCACCGCCCACTGGGAGCCCTGGATCTTTGCGGCGCTCCCGGCAGTTTTCCTGGCGGGAGCTCTCATAAGCCTGGCATTTGAGGTAAAACACCCATGAAAAAAGTCATTCTATGGTTTTTCTTATGCAGCAAGCGGTATCTGAAGCGGATCCCGTTTCTGCTCCTTCTGGCCGCCCTTCCTCTGACCGCCCTCGCCGCATCCAGGATGGAAAACGGGAAGGACGGTACGGTACGGATCGCCGTCTGCTGTCTGGATCCAGAGCCGGCCAGCCTGGGAAACCGGTTAAAGGAGAATCTCCTGGCCCGGGATACGGGACTGTTCTCTTTTTATCCATGCGAAAATGAACAGCAGGTACGGGACCATGTGGCCGCCCGGAAGGCAGAGTGCGGATATCTGATCCCCGAAAACCTGGAACAAAAAATAAACAGCGGACGCTTTAAACGCTCCATCACCGTTTTTTCCGCTCCCTCCACCGTGACGGCCTCCCTTTCCACCGAGGTGGTATTCTCAGAGCTGGCCGCCATCCGGAACAAGGATATCCTGGAGGATTACGCGGAGCAGGGCGCTGCCTTTGACGCCCTGGGGGCTGCGGGATCCCCAGAACGGAAAAAGGCCTCCGGACAGGCCGGAGACCTTTATAAGGAACGGATGGAGGACGGCAGTACCTTCCGTTTTGAGTATGTATACACGTATTCGCCGAAGCAGACTGGGAACGGCTCCGGGGAGACCGGGACCGCAGCCCCCTCCCCTGGCCTCTTTCCAGTCCGGGGGCTGACGGCTGTGTTCCTCTTTATCACCGGACTTTACAGCGCGGTCACAGCCGCAGAGGACAGCCGCAGGGGGCTTTTTATCCCTCTTCCTGTCCGTCTCCGCCTTCCCTGCCGCTTCTCCGCCCTGGCGGCTCCTGTGGCCCTGGCGGCCCTGTCCGGACTTTCTGCGGTGCTCCTCTCGGGAGGACCGGGAATCTCATCCGGCGGTGCGGCGGCCATCCTCCCGGAGGCAGCGGCCATGGCCCTTTACGCCCTTGCCGTTTCCATTTTCTCCATGGCCCTGGGAGCCGTCCTTAAAACGCCGGAGGCCCTGGGAGCTGCGATCCCCTTCTTCATCATCGGAAGCCTGATCTTCTGCCCCGTATTTTTTGATGCAGAACGGCTTCTTCCCGGGCTTGGACAGGCCGGAAGGCTCTTTCTGCCTTATTACTACCTCCGCGGCTTCTTCCACTGGCCCTGAAAGCCAGTGGAACGGCCCGCGCTTATAAAACCGAATCCAGGAGCTTTCTGAGATCGGAGGCGCTCTGAAGGCCCACCTTCCGCTCCACAGCCCTGCCATCCTTAAAAAGGATCAGCGTGGGAACGTTCATAACGCCGTAGCGGCCGGCGATATCCATGCTCTCCTCCACATCCAGCTTTCCGATCACAGCCTTTCCCTCATACTCCTCCGCCAGCTTCTCCACTGCCGGAGCCATCATTTTACAGGGGCCGCACCAGGTGGCGAAAAAATCCACAAGAACAGGTTTATCCGAACCCAGTACCTCTGTGTCAAAATCAGCGGCTGTAAACATTTTTTCCATATGCATTTCTCCTTTATGATCTTTATTTTTTTGCTTTTTTACCCTTTCCGCAGAGCGCGGCGCTGGCCTCGTCAAAACACTTTTTAAACCGCAGCACTGTGCGGTCCAGCTCCGTCTTATCGCAGGTTGCCCTGGCTAAGCTCCTCCGGATCCTGGTCTTTATGTCCATAAACGCTCCATGGCTGTTTTCTCGTAACATTGTATGCAGGCCGGCGCCTTCTATCCTTTTAAAAAGAGAACTCTTATTTTTTTCTGGACGCCATCAGCTTGCAGATGGGCTTTCCCTCGGAGCAGAACTTTGTCTCATACTCGGTCATCACATTCCCCTCTGCCATTTCGCTGTTGTGAAGATCGAAGGTATGGGCATCCACCGTCCATCCGGCTTCCGGAATGGACTCCAGGGAGTACTGGAACAGGTCCTGGTTGTCGGTTTTAAATTCGATGATGCCGTCTTTTTTAAGGATCTGATCGTAAATAGGAAGGAACCGGTCAGAGGTCAGCCGTCTCTTGGCGTGACGGTCCTTGGGCCACGGATCCGAGAAATTCAGATAGATCCGGTCCACCTCTCCGGCATCAAAAACGTCCGCCAGCTCCAGGGCATCGATCCGCATGAAGTAAATGTTGGACAGCTCCAGCTGGGACCGCTTCTGGAGCCCCCTTAACAGCACGCTGGAATACCGTTCAATACCAATGTAATTCACATCCGGGTTCTTTTCCGCCAGCTCCATGATGAATTTTCCCTTTCCCATCCCCACCTCGATACGGATCGGATTCTGGTTTCCAAAAAATTCATGCCATTTTCCCTTTAAGCCCTGGGGATCCTGGATCACATAGGGGCTTTCTGCGATCTGCTCTTCCGCGCCTTTAATATGGCGTAATCTCATATTTTTATGTCCTCCTGATCTGTTTTCATCTGTTTTTTGTATCTGCTATTTTACCATCCTGCTCCTGTATTTGCAACAGCGGCCATGGATGATGCATCCTCCGCACGGCTGAACTGTTACGAATTTCCACGAATGTTCACAAATTGTTAATGCAAATTTTTCATTTTTCATTTATAATAGGATTATAGAGTGACAATACGGAGGAAAACGCCTATGGCAAAAGTGGATAATCCCGGTATCTGGGAAAAAATACAAAAAAATGTCCAGGAAACGGAACGCCTCATGGGCCAGAAAAAATACAACCAGTCCATGATCAAGGCCCGGCAGACCCTGGAATATATGGTAAAATTAAAATGCGATAAGGCGGGGATCGTGGAAAGCTCCCTGGATCATATGATCCATGAGCTTTACGACGGCCAGTGGATCAGCAAATCCACAGCCGAGCACTATCTCCAGATCCTTTCCATCGGCAACAAGGCCGCCAGGGAAGGGGACAACAGCGCCTACAACGCCAACCAGGCCTACCATGTCCTGTCCCAGGAGATCTACTCCTTTACGGACGCCGACAAGGCTGCGCCCAGACCGCGCCGTTCCCAGACCCAGAGCCGTCAGGCCGGGAGCAGAAAAAAACAGCCCTCCAAGGGCGGGCTGGGACTGAATCCTGCGGATATGGTAAAGCTTCTTGTCCCTGTGGTGCTGATCGTCGTCCTGGTCCTGGTGATCCGGCTGCTGACGCCGGATAAGGATCCCACCGATGAGACCGTGGCCTCCATCCCCACCACCGCAGCCACCACAGAAGCCACCACCGCCGAGGCTCCCTCTGAGGAAACCTCCGCAGAGACCGTCTCCTATAAGACTACGGATACCTTAAACGTCCGGAAGGAGCCGTCCACCGACGCTGACCGGATCGGAAAGCTGGATCCCGGCGCGTCTGTGGAATATATCCGGGACCACGACGATTTCTGGGCCGTTATCCTCTATAACGACCAGGAAGCCTATGTGGCAAAGCAGTATCTGACCGCCGGGGAATGATCCGAAAAACCGCCGGGCAGCTAAACATAACCAAACAACGACAGCCGCAGGACCTGGGCCATATGGTTCTGCGGCTGTCTTTTCTATACATTTTCTCCATTCTGGGAAGCCATTCTGCCGTTTCTGGACAGACTGCGGAGGCATCTTGCGAAAACCTGTCTTAAGACGGAAAAAGTATTTTCATCTATCTTCGTCCTTCAGCCCTCTCTTAAAATACCCGCACAGATAATCCACAAACTCTCCCACTACCGGCTTCTCCTGTGCCTGCTTGTACATGGTCACCACCACGTCCCGGCGGCAGACGGGATAGCGGATGGGGATCAGCTTCACCTGTGGGCCTGGCTGCTCGTCCCAGGACCGCTCGGGCCAGAAGCCGATGCCGAGACCTGCGGCGATCAGATTCCGCACTGACTCCGGGCTGTTGCTCTCGAAGATCATCTGGGGCCGGACACCGGCCTGATGGAAAAAGTTATCGCAGATCTGCCGGAGCTGCCAGCCGTTTCCCAGCCGGATATACCCCTCCTCCCGAAGCTGCCTGAGGTCCACCGACTCCCGCTCTGCCAGCGGCGAGTTGGCGGGCACAGCCAGATATATCTCCTCCTCCAGGATCTCCTGGCGGACTGCCCCCTCCGGCATCTGGATCTCCCCCATGGCCGTAGGACCATAGACCGAGGCCCTGGAATCAATGTGGATATCGCAGCCGCCCATGGTCTCCAGCTGGGATACCTGGAACTTCACATCCGGGTGCTCCGCCTTATATGCGATGATACAGTTGGTGATAAACTGGGAGGCGGCAAAAAAATTCAATGAGATGGTCTTTTCTGAGGAACAAACTGATTCCCACAGCTCGTCCTTCAGGCTGTCGATGGATTCCATTAAAGGGATCAGCCGCCTCCTTAAAAGTTTTCCCTGGTCATTGAGATAAACGTGATGATTTCTCCGGTCAAAAAGCTTCACTCCCAGTTCATTTTCCAGCCGCATAATAGACTGGGACAGGGCGGGCTGGGCAATATGAAGCTCATCCGCCGCCCTGGTCAGGTTTTCATACCGGGCCGCCTCTAAAAAATATCGGAACTGGAGCAATTCCATTCTATTTCCTCCCTGTAAAACGACCATTCTGGTCTGTTTATAATATCAATGTTATTACAATATAAATATTATATATTTGTCATGAATAAAAGGCAAGTTGTATTATTCAATGTGGCGGAGGTTCCGATGGGGCTCCGCCAAGGAGGCAGTAATTATGAACACCATCATTGAAAGACTCTCACAGATCGAAGAGCGGTCCGTTGCCGCCGCCGCAGAGGGAACAGAAAAGAAAAAAGAGCTGACCGCGCAGTATGAGGAACGGACCAGACAGTTTGACAGGGAACTGGACCAGGAAACAGAAGAAAGGATCCGGAAGCTCCGGGAACAGGCGGATGCCGCCGCCAACGCCCGCATCCAGTCCCAGGAAAAAGAAGCGGCCCAGTCCATCCAGCAGCTGGAGCGCCACTATGACGCCTTCCACAAAGACTATGTGGACCGGCTGTTCCGGGAAATGACCGGGGTGTAGTCTATGGGAAATCTTATGACATACAGCGCCGTTTCGGCCAAGATCCGTGCCATGCAGGGCCGGTTTCTTACAGACACAGATTTTTCCCAGCTGGCCTTTTCGGACAGCGTATCCGCGGCGGTGGAAACGCTGAAAAGCCGTCCCTCTTACAGCTGTGCCTTTGAGGCCGCGGGGGACGGAGAACTGAACCGGAGCCGGATCGAGCAGCTTTTATGGCGCTCCCTTTACCGGGACTATTCCAGCCTTTACCGGTTCGCCGCCGTAAGCCAGCGGAAATTCCTGGATCTTTATTTTATGCACTTTGAGGTCGATATTCTGAAAAAATGTCTCCGGGACGCCGCTTCCAGCCGGTCCTCGGACCTGGATCTGAGTATTTTTGAGGATTTTTTCCGGAAGCACTCCCATCTGGATCTGGCCGGACTGGCCGAATGCAGTTCCCTGGACAGCTTTGTGGAGGGGCTCAGAGGATCCTTCTACTATGAACCGCTCCGCAGGCTCCGGGACCAGGGCGTCACCGCCCTTTTTGATTACGAATCCGCCCTGGATTCCCTGTACTTCATCCATTTATGGAAGGATATGAAAAAACAGCTGGGCCGGAAGGAGCTGGAGGCCGTCTCCCAGTGCATCGGGGAAAAGATCGACCTTTTAAATCTGGAGTGGCTCTCCAGAGCCAAGGAATATTACCGGCTTTCCGACCACGCCATTGAGGACTTCCTGATCCCGGTATACTATAAATTAAGAAAGGATCAGATCAGGGCCATGGCCCAGGCTGCCTCCAGGGAGGAATTTCTGGGGATCTTAAGGACCACCCGCTATGGGAACCGGATCTTTGGACAGCCGGATCCGTCCTCCGGCCAGGAAAATCCCCGCCTGAAGCGTTTGTTCCGCTCACTGCTGGATGCTGTCTACCAGACCTCAGGGCGGAAAAATCCATACTCAGCAGCAGCCTTAAATACTTATTTTTATTTCAAGGAAGAAGAAATACGGAAGCTTATCACCACCATCGAGGGCATCCGTTACCAGCTGGACGGGAATGAGATCCTGTCCTGTCTGGCCGAAAGCTAAAAAGGGAAGGAAAAGAAAGGAGGAGCGGCTTTATGATCGAACCAATGAAGTTCGTCAGCATTTCCGGCCCCAGAGACGACCTGGACCGTATGGTCAACCAGGTCCTATGCCGGTATGAGATCCATCTGGAAAATGCCCTGACGGAGCTGAAATCCGTATCAAAGCTGATTCCCTGTCCCGGGACCAATCCATACCGGGAGCCATATGAAGCGGCGGAAAAGCTGACGGCCCTGTGTTCTGAGGGAACGAAGGCTGTCTGCACGCCGTCGCCTGCTTCCATGACGGCCGAGGAGGCCATTGCCTTTGTCCAGGAGATAAAAAAGGCCATGGAGGCAGCAGACGCAGAAAAGGAAGCACTGAAACAAAAGCTGAAGGATACTCACGCCTTGTATGAACAGGTGAACCTCTACCGGGAGCTGGACTTCAGTATTCCGGAGCTTTTGAAATTCCGTCACATCAAATACCGGTTCGGAAGAGTCTTAAAGGAGCTCTATTCCCAGCTGGAGGCCTTTGCGGAATCCTCTGAGGATACGATCCTTTATAAGTGCCATGAGACCGACCACTATGTGACACTGATCTATTTTGTCCCCGGCCCCGTATCAGAGCGGATCGATGCAGCATTTTCATCCCTGCAGTTTGAAAGGATCATCCTCCCGGACCAGTATACGGGTACTCCCACAGAGGAGATCCGCCGGCTGGAAAAGGAACTGGAGGACATAAAGTCCCAGATCACCCAGCTGGACGCCAGGGAAAAAACGTATCTGGAGGATCAGAAGCCCGCCCTCCTGCAGGCTGTGGAGGTCCTTGGCTCCTATAACGCCAACTTTAACGTGCGCCGCTGCGCGGCCGTCACTGACAAAAAGGAGCATCCCTTCTATATTTTATGCGGCTGGACCACTGAGACCGACGCCAGGGCCCTCCAGAAGGAGCTGGAGGAGGACGCCTCCACCTTCTTCGTCATCGAGGACAGCCGGGAGCATGTAACCAGCACACCGCCTACCCGGCTGAAGAATCCGGCGCTCCTGCGGCCCTTTGAGATGTTTGTGAAGATGTATGGCCTCCCGGCCTACAATGAATTTGATCCGACACTTCTGATCGCCGTCACCTATTCCCTCTTTTTCGGCTTCATGTTCGGAGACGTGGGACAGGGGCTTTTGCTCCTTATCGGCGGTTTCCTTCTTTACCGTTTTAAGAAGCTGGACCTGGCGGCCATCATTTCCTGCTGTGGATTCTGCTCCACCATCTTCGGCTTCCTCTTTGGAAGCGTCTTCGGCTTCGAAGACGTGATCCCAGCCCTCTGGCTGCGTCCGGCGGAGGCCATGACCGCTCTCCCCTTTGTGGGACGGTTAAACACCGTATTTGTCACCGCCATTGCCCTGGGCATGGGTATGATCCTCCTTACGATGATCGTGAACATGGCCGTAAGCTTCAAATGCCGGGATACGGAAAAAACCTGGTTCGACACCAACGGCCTGGCGGGCTTCGTCTTTTACCTGAGCCTGGCTGCCATCATCATCCTTTATATGACAGGAAGGCCGCTTCCAGCCACTGCCGTTCTGGCAGTCATGTTCGTGGTCCCGCTCCTTCTGATCTTTTTAAAGGAGCCCCTGGCCGCCCTGGTGGAAAGGCGGGGCCCGGAGCTTTCCGGCGGAGCCATGTTTTTTGTGGAGGGCTTTTTCGAGCTGTTTGAGGTGCTTTTAAGCTACTTTTCCAATACCCTGTCCTTTGTCCGTGTGGGCGCCTTTGCCGTGAGCCACGCTGCCATGATGCAGGTGGTGCTTATGCTATCCGGAGCGGAGACCGGGCATATCAGCATCCCGGTCATCGTCCTGGGCAACCTGTTCGTCTGCGGCATGGAGGGCCTTGTGGTGGGGATCCAGGTGCTGAGGCTGGAATACTATGAGCTGTTCAGCCGTTTCTACCGAGGTACTGGACGAGAATTTAAACCATTCCTGAAAAAACAAACTTTTTAAAAAGGAGATCTTATCATGACATTTACAGTAAAAGTCCTTTTAACCATTGCTCTGATCTTAAGCATCGCAGTTCCCTTCGGGGCCTTCGCCGCAGGCGAGAGATCCAGAGGACGCTATAAACGGGCCCTGGCAGCCAATGTATTCCTTTTCTTCGGCACCATGGTCTTCGCCTCCTGCCTGTTCTTCACAGGAAACGCCTTTGCCGCTGAAACGGCCTCCGCTGCCTCCAACGCCACTGGCATGGGCTACATTGCGGCTGCCCTTTCTACCGGTCTTTCCTGTATCGGCGGCGGCGTTGCCGTGTCGGCCGCAGCCTCCGCTGCCCTGGGAGCCATCAGTGAGGATTCCTCTATCCTTGGTAAATCCCTGATCTTCGTGGGACTGGCTGAGGGCGTATGCCTTTACGGACTGATCATCTCCTTTATGATCATCGGCAGCCTGTAAGCCGGGGTGAGACTATGAAAATGTATCTCATCAGCGACAACACCGACACCCTTACGGGTATGCGGCTGGCAGGCGTGGAGGGGATCCTGGTCCACAGCCGGGATCAGGTAAAAAAAGCGCTGGAGGACGCGGTCTCTGATAAGGACAACGGGATCCTCCTGCTGACCGAATCTCTGGGGAAGCAATATCCGGACCTGGTCAGGACCGCCCGGACCGGCCATAAGATGCCCCTTCTGATCGAGATCCCGGACCGCCACGGCACTGGCCGGAGACCGGATTTCATCACCGCATACGTCAACGAGGCCATCGGGCTGAAACTTTAGAAAATTGAGGTGACTGTTGTGACCATTGAACATAAATTACAGCATTTTGAAGAGCTCTGCATCCACAGCGCCCAGGAGGCCAGAGAAAAAATGACCGCTGACTATACGGCCTATCTGGAATCGGTCCTTAGGGATCATGAGGAAAATGTCAGAAAACAGGCAGAAGCAAGGATCCAGACGGAAACAGAAACCATACAAAGGGAAGCCAATAAACGGCTGGCCATCAATCAGATCGGTCTGAAACGGACGTACAGCCAGAAACAGGAGGAGCTCCAGAGCCGGATCTTTTCCGAGCTCATGGACCAGCTGGCCCGCTTCATGGAGACCCCGGCTTATGAAACGCTCTTAAAGGAACAGATCAGAAAAGCCCGGGATTTTGCCCAGGGTGAGGAGATCCATATCTATATCGATCCCGCGGACCAGGAAAAGCAGAACCTCTTATCCATGGAAACCGGCTGCGACATCCGTGTGAGCCAGTATCCCTTCTCCGGCGGCACCCGGGCTGTGATTGCCTCAAAAAACATCCTTATCGACAATTCTTTTGAAACGAAATTAAAGGAAGCCGGAGAAAACTTCCAGTTTATTTTAGGAGGCAGCAGATCATGACAGCTCAAGGAAACATTTACGGAATCAACGGTCCCATCATCTACTTAAAAGGGGATTCCGGATTCCAGATGAATGAAATGGTCTATGTGGGAACGGGCAGGCTGGTGGGCGAGGTCATCGGACTTACCTCTGAACGGACCACCATCGAGGTATACGAAGAGACCACCGGCTTAAAGCCCGGAGAGCCGGTCACTGGTACAGGGGCTCCCGTGTCCGCCACCCTGGCTCCGGGGATCCTGACCAGTATTTTTGACGGCATCGAACGGCCCTTAAACGCCATCCAGAAGGAAAGCGGCTGCTACATCGACCGGGGCATCCACGCGGATTCCCTGGATACAAAAAAGAAATGGCACGCCCATATGACAGTGAAAAAAGGCGACCGCCTCTATCCCGGCGCCGTCATTGCTGAGGTACCGGAGACCCGGGCCATCACCCATAAGGTCATGGTGCCGCCGGACATGGAGGGTTTTGTCCTCTCTGTGGCCGAAGATGGGGATTACACCATCGAGGAGCCTTTGGTGACCATCCAGAAAAAAGATGGCTCAGAGGCCGTTCTTTCCATGACCCAGAAATGGCCGATCCGCATCCCCAGACCCGTAAGCCGCCGCTATCCCGCCTCCAGGCCTCTGATCACCGGGCAGCGGATCGTGGATACCCTGTTCCCCCTGGCCAAGGGAGGCACCGCCGCCATCCCGGGGGGCTTCGGCACCGGGAAGACCATGATGCAGCACCAGATCGCCAAGTGGTCCGACGCGGACATCATCATCTATATCGGCTGCGGTGAACGTGGAAATGAAATGACCCAGGTACTGGAGGAATTTTCCCAACTGGACGATCCCCGGACCGGAAATCCTTTGATGGAGCGGACCACGCTGATCGCCAATACCTCAAATATGCCTGTGGCTGCCAGAGAGGCCAGTCTGTATTCGGGCCTTACCCTGGCAGAGTATTACCGGGATATGGGCTACCATGTGGCCATCATGGCAGACTCCACTTCCCGCTGGGCCGAAGCTCTGCGGGAGCTTTCCGGCCGTCTGGAGGAAATGCCCGCAGAGGAAGGCTTTCCGGCCTATCTGGCCTCCCGCCTGTCCCAGTTCTACGAGCGGGCCGGCATGGTCCAGAACTTAAACGGTTCCGAGGGTTCCGTTTCCATCATCGGCGCGGTCTCCCCCCAGGGCGGCGACTTCTCCGAGCCTGTGACCCAGAACACCAAGCGGTTCGTGCGCTGTTTCTGGGGCCTGGACAAAAATCTGGCCTATGCCCGCCATTTCCCGGCTATCCAGTGGCTCACCAGCTATTCCGAATATCTGACAGACCTTTCCGGCTGGTATGAGACCAATGTGGACAAAAACTTCGTGGAGTACAGGAACCGGCTGGTGATGCTCTTAAACCAGGAAAGCAGCCTCATGGAGATCGTAAAGCTCATCGGCTCCGATGTGCTGCCTGATGACCAGAAGCTGGTCTTAGAGATCGCCAGAGTGATCCGGCTGGGCTTTCTGCAGCAGAACGCCTTCCACAAGGACGATACCTGCGTACCCTTAAAAAAGCAGTTTAAAATGATGGAGATCATCCTGTATCTTTATGAAAAATGCCGGGCCCTCATCTCCATTGGCATGCCGGTGTCCGTACTGAAGGAGGAAAAGATCTTTGAACGCGTCATCGCCATCCGGTATGACGTACCCAATGACCGTCCAGACATGTTCGACGGCTATGAAAAACAGATCGACGATTTCTATAACTCCGTCATGGAACGGAACGCATAAGGAGGCGTAAGAAAATGGCAATCGAATATCTGGGCTTAAGCTCATTAAACGGCCCCCTGGCGGTCCTGGAAGGCGTTTCCGGAGCCGCCTATGATGAGATCGTGGAAATGACCGTAAACGGAAAGGAAAAAAAGCTGGGCCGCATCATCGAGGTCTATAAGGATAAAGCCGTGATCCAGGTCTTTGAGAGCACGGAAAACATGGCGCTCCGCAATACCCACACCCGGCTCACTGGCCATCCCATGGAGATCGGAGTGTCCGTGGATATGCTGGGACGCACCTTCGACGGCATCGGAAATCCCATTGACGGCCTGGGACCGGTCCTTGCCGAAAAGCGGCTGGATGTCAACGGAAAGCCCCTGAACCCTGTGGCCAGAGAATACCCAAGAAACTATATCCGCACCGGGATCTCTGCCATCGACGGCCTTACGACCCTAATCCGGGGCCAGAAGCTGCCAATCTTCTCCGGCAACGGCCTGCCCCATGACCAGCTGGCCGCCCAGATCGTCATGCAGTCGTCTCTGGGGGACGATACCGATGAAAAATTTGCTGTTGTTTTTGCCGCCATGGGTGTAAAATATGATGTGGCGGAATATTTTGAACGGACCTTCCGTGAAAGCGGAGTCCTGGACCATGTGGCCATGTTCATCAATCTGGCCAACGATCCGGTGGTGGAGCGGCTCATCACTCCCAAGGTGGCCTTGACCGTGGCCGAATACCTGGCCTATGAAAAAGGAATGCACATCCTGGTGATCCTGACGGATATGACCTCCTATGCGGAAGCCATGCGGGAAGTCTCCTCCTCCAAGGGAGAGATCCCGTCCCGAAAGGGCTATCCCGGCTATCTGTACAGCGAGCTGGCGTCCCTTTATGAGCGGGCGGGCATCGTGGCGGGGGTAAACGGCTCCGTGACCCAGATCCCGATCTTAACCATGCCCGGCGATGATATCACCCATCCTATCCCGGATCTTACCGGATATATCACCGAAGGCCAGATCGTTCTGGACCGGACCCTTCACGGCCAGTCCATTTACCCGCCCATCAGCGTCCTGCCGTCCCTGTCCAGACTGATGAAGGACGGCATTGGTGAAGGCTATACCCGGGAAGATCATCAGGACGTGGCCAACCAGCTCTTTTCCTGCTACGCCAGAGTGGGAGATGCCAGAGCCCTGGCCTCTGTTATCGGAGAAGATGAGCTCTCCCCGTTGGATAAGAAGTATCTGGAATTCGGAAAGGCCTTTGAGAAGCGGTTCATCGGCCAGGATCCCCACGACAACCGGACGGTCATCGATACCCTGAATATTGGATGGGAGCTTCTGGGCCTGCTTCCAAGAGAAGAGCTGGACCGGATCGACACAAAGATCCTGGATCAATATTATAAACCCGCATAGATGCGCCACAGCCGCCCTGTGCATATAAGGAGGCAACCATATGAATCCCAACACCTTTCCCACCAAGGGAAATCTGATCCTGGCCAAAAACTCCCTGGCCCTGGCTGTCCAAGGCTACGGACTCATGGATAAAAAGAGGAATATTCTCTTAAAGGAGCTGACCGGGCTCATCGGCCAGGCCCGCTCCATCCAGTCGGAGATCGATTCCACCTTCACCTCTGCCTACCGCGCGCTCCAGAAGGCCAATATTGAGCTGGGGGTCCGCTTTGTGGAGGAGATCGCCGACTCCATCCCCACAGAGGATTCCATCCGGGTCAAGGCCCGCAGCATCATGGGGACAGAGATCCCTCTGGTGGAATATACGCCCAGAGAAAAGGAAAGGCCTCCCTATTCCTTTTACAGCACCAGCGATTCCCTGGACGAGGCCTGCCTGGCCTTTGAGCGGGTGAAGGAGCTGACCGCCCGGCTGGCCACGGTGGAGACCTCAGCCTACCGGCTGGCAGAAAGCATCAAAAAGACCCAGAAACGTGCCAACGCCTTGAAAAACATCACCATCCCGTCCTATCAGGCCCTGGTCACAGAGATCACCAACGCCCTGGAGGAAAAGGACCGGGAGGAGTTTACCAGACTAAAAGTGATTAAACGGAGTGCAGGAAAATGATTCAGAAAAGAACCACAGAACCCTCGAAAAACAGCGTGCATGCCCCCTGGATCCACGCCGCCGGTATCCTTACGGCCCTATGGCTCATAATCGTATTTCTGATCACTTCTGTGGAGGCAGTGGCCTACTGGACCCCCGGCTACTACAAAATGGAGTATGAGAAATACCAGGTCCTGGACGACCTGCCGGAAATGACCATGGACGACCTTTTATCCGTCACAGATGAGATGATGGCATATCTGCGCGGAAACCGGGAGGATCTCCATGTGTTCACCACCATGGGCGGAGAATACCGGGAGTTTTTCAATGCCCGGGAGATCGCCCATATGGAGGACGTGCGGGGGCTGTTCCTCGGCGGCCTGTGGCTCAGACGGCTGGGGCTTATGTTTACCCTGGCCTTTGCCGCCCTTTTATATTTCTGGAAACGGGGCCGTAAGGACCGGAGCGCGTACCTGGCCCGGGCAGTCCCCGGCTCCCTCTGCGCAGGGACCGGTGTTTTTTTCGCCGCCTGCCTGGCACTGGCCGCCGTCATATCCACAGACTTTTCCCGGTATTTCGTTGTTTTCCACCATATCTTTTTTGACAACGACCTTTGGATCCTGGATCCGGACACAGATATGCTCATCAACATTGTGCCCGAGGCGTTCTTTATGGATACGGCTCTGCGGATCGCCATTGTTTTTGCCATATTCGTGACCATTTTCTTCGGAGCCTGCCTGTTCCTCTGGCTCAAAGGGCGGAAAACCGCGGAAAAAGGGGGAAATTAATCCTTTACTTGTGTTTTGATTTCTTATATAATGGCCCTAAAGCGACAAAATGGGGACTGTTTATTTATGAAATATAAGAAAAAAATACTCTGCTTCTTTCTGTGCATAGCCCTTATGACAGGGCTTTTTCCAGTTTCCGCAGTCTTTGCTGCGGCAGACTGGCCCACAGACGTATCCATCTCCGCCGACGGCGGGATCCTTATGGACGCCGGTTCCGGCGCGATCCTCTATGAAAAAAACTCCCGGGAGGCCTATTATCCCGCCAGTATCACCAAGATCCTGACAGCTCTTGTCATCCTTGAAAACTGTGATCTGGACGAGACTGTAACGTTTTCCAATGAGGCCGTCAACACCCTGGAGCCGGGTGCTTCTATCCTTGGGGCGCGGGCCGGAGACCAGCTCTCGGTCCGGGAATGCCTTTACGCCCTTCTTCTCCAGTCTGCCAACGAGGTGGCAAACGCCCTGGCGGAGCACTGCTCCGGAAGCATCGGTGCCTTTGCGGAGCTGATGAACGAAAAAGCCCGGTCCCTGGGCTGTACAAGCTCCAATTTTGCCAATCCCAGCGGCCTCAACGATGAAAACCACTATACCAGCGCCTACGACATGGCCCTGATCTCCCAGGCGGCCTTTTCCAACCCTGCCTTTGTGGAGATCGATTCCACCACCTATTACGACGTTCCGGCCGGGAAATTAAAGCAGTATCCCGACGGCTGGCGCTACTACGCCCATCACCGGATGCTCAAAAAAAATGATTCCCTCTATTATGACGGGGTCATCGGCGGAAAAACGGGCTACACCTCTCTGGCAGGAAACACCCTGGTGACCTGTGCCGAGCGGGATGGGCTGAAGCTGATCGCTGTGGTCTTAAACGGCCATCAGACTCATTACTCCGATACGAAGGCGCTTTTTGACTTTGGTTTCCGGAATTTCAAGTCCGTGTCCGTTGCAGGCCAGGACAGCGTCTATCAGGACATCGAAAACGATCTGGCCATCGGCGGGATCCATCTGGGCGGCTCCATACGGCTTTCTGTTGGAAAAAACAGCGCCGTTACTCTTCCCTCGGAGGGGGATTTTTCTGATGTGTCCTCTTCCTTAAGCTATACTCTGGAGGAAGCGGCTCCGTCATCTGCTGTGGCGCGGATCGATTATACGTATGGAGACAGAAATGTGGGACATGCCTATCTGGAGGCCGTCAATGTCCCAGCCTATACACCAGATCCATCTCTGCTGGCAGAGCTTGCAGAAAGCACCGGGGCCATAAACGGAACGGCCGGGGCAGATTCCGGGCTGGAAACTGAAGAGACGGAACAGGCCGATACCCCGGAGAACTCCAGGGCGGATGAAGTCGGGCCCAACGTCCAGGAAAAGGACGAAAAGCCGGAAACGGCTGGCAGCAAAGCTCCGGAAAAAAAGGACCTCTCTCCCATGGTTTCCATCCTCATTAAGGGGATCTCAGTCCTGACTGTGATCGCCGTCATCGGGGCGGCCATCTTCGGATTCCTCACCTACCGGGCCCACAAGGAGCGGGCCGAGCGGATCCTCCGCCAGCAGCGCCGTGAAAACCGGCTGAGGAAGTGGGGCTACTCCACCAAGGAATTTGACCAGATCATGGAGGAACATCTCCGCTCTAAAAGCCAGATAAAAAAGCCGGGCCTCCGGGACCGGTGGAAAAAATAATACGCAGATGGGGCGCCTTTTAAGCGCCCCATTGATCATTTCCCATGTTTTTTTGTTTTCAGCCGTTCTGCCCGGCGGGCTCTGGCCTCTTCCTTCTTCCGCGCCACAAACTCTGCGCCTTCTTCTCCCACCAGCTTCTGGGTCTTCACCACAAAGATCGAACCATCCTCAGCCTTTTTCATCCGGATCTTCCCCTTCATGAGTCCATGCTCCGGGCACGCGGCCAGACAAAGGTAGAATCTCTGTCCATAGGAAAACCAGCGGATCTTTTTCCTGAGCATCCGCCGGCATTTATAGCAGACCATGTCCGTGACCCTCTTATCCTTCATGGCCTCTTCCTTTGATGCGAAGCCTCTGGATACAAATTTGGAATAATCCGGAAAATTCAAAACAATTTCTTCCTCCGGACACCGGGGGATCCTGTAATAATCCACAGATACATAATCCCCCACAGCTTTCATGTCCAGACACGCCATGACCTTTCCTGTGTAGACCGCATCGCCCAGGGCCCTGTGAAAGGGTGCGTCCATCCGGATGTTCAGAAGCTTCACAGCTTCGTCCAATGCCTCCCTTGTCTTTCCGTCGGAAAAAGTAAGGCTGTATAATTTCTGCACGTCGTAAAACAGCAGCGGACTGGCAAAGGGGATCTCCATGCCATGGTATACCATATTCCTCTGCAGCTCTGTCAGATCCATGCTCCCCCAGGTACAGAAGACCGGCGACTCCCCGCACCACTCCATGAACTCCTCCATGACCTCCTTAAAGGGCCTTCCGTCCCTGTCCAGTTCGTCCATGGAAACATGGGTCACCTCGGAAATGATATAATGCAGCTGCCGGTACACGCAGGGGCGGACCAGCCGGTGGAACTGGGATACCTGTTCCATTTTTTCGTTGAGCTTCACAGCTCCGATCTCAAAAATCTCAAACGGCAGATGATCCAGGGATGTTTCCTTTCCTGCCGCGCTCTGGTTCCACTCCAGATCAAATACAATGTAATTACTCATAATACGCCCAGTATAACACAGATTCTTCCCGTTGTAAATTTGTAACCGGCAGCGGCCCCCAGCGTGCGGGACGATGGCCCCGATGGCTTTGGCGGTTACCGGACGACGGCCCCCAGTGGCTTTGGCGGGTACCAGACGACGGCCCCGGCGGCTTTAGCGGGTACCGGATGGCGGCCCCAGCAGCTTTGGCGGGTACCGGGTGCGGGTTTGGTTCCCCAGACCGGGCGTGGCCGAATTTCCGGTTGTGTTTCTCTCCTTCCAATATTATACTAGGATCATAAGAAAAACATACGGGAGGTGCCCATGAACGCCATCACCATCGCCCATTTAAGCGATATCCACCATAACCCCGACGAAAACAGCCAGATATCCACATTGCTGCGGGAAAAGGGCCTGCTTGTGGAAAAACTCCTGGGCCAGTGCCTGGAGACCCTGAAGCAGAGAAAGCCGGACATTGTCCTGATCACCGGAGATATGACCCATGAAGGAACGTCCAGCCATTACCGGTATCTCCGTGATGCCCTTTCCTCCGCTCTTCCATGTACCCCGGTGCTCTGCGCCATGGGAAACCATGATGTAAGGGGCGCGTTCCGTGAAGGCTTTCTTGGGCTCACCCCTTCAGACGGGCCATACTATGCCTCCGCATCCGTCAATGGCTGGCTTTTTGTCTCCCTGGACAGTGCCTTTGAAAAGGGGCTGGAAGGGGTACTGACCAAAGAAGCCATGGATTTTCTGGAGAATGCCATGGAAGCGGCGGGAAAAAACGGGCCTGGATCGTCTGGCGGGCCGGAAACCATTCTTTTAATGCACCACCCCATCCTGAAGGCCGCCGGACCCATGGGGCTTACGGCAGATCCCCGTCTCCTCCGGCTGCTGGAAAGCGGCCGCATCGCCGCCATGTTCAACGGCCACGTCCATGGCAACTATACGGGGACCGTCTGCGGCGTTCCCCAGTTCACGGCTGACTCCTTAAAGACCGGCTGCGATTACTGCGGCCATTTCCTGGCCTATAACGACCGGGCCGGCTACCAGCTTGTGACCTTCCAGGAAAACGGAGACTGGAACGTGGAACGTTTCCTTCTTCATCCAGAAATTGAAACATTTTTTCAAAAAAACCTGTATGCATAAAATGGTTAAACATTTTATATTAATATTAATTTTGATCCCAAGATTATTTCAAACACGGAGGTATCATGTATGAAACACTTTACTGGACTTGCCCACATCGCCCTGTTCACCAAAGACCTGAAGACCTCGACAGCGTTTTATGAAGCCCTGGGCGGCGTTGTCACCGACCATGCGGACGTGGAAAAACCAACCGGCACCAACCACATCACCATGGTGCAGATGCCCGGCTTTTTTCTGGAGATCATCGAGCCCCACGACGGCAGCCCTGTGACCGCCGAAGGCGGCCTGTTCCCCCATATTGCCATTGAGGTGGACGACATTGACGCGGTCTTTGCCGATGTAAAGGCTGCCGGGGTTTCCTCCTTCCGCACGGAAGAACCCATGACCATGCCCATTTTCGGCGGAATCCGGAACCTGTTCTTTAAGGGACCCGACGGCGAACTGATTGAATTATTACAGCATTTATAATTTTCAAGACCATATAAGAAAAAAGCCCGCTTTCAGGCTTCTCCGCCTGCGGCGGGCCGCTTCTGCGGACAAATTTCCTTCCGCTCCATGGCGATCCCCGCGGAGCGTTTTTATTTCATAGGACGCACCTTCCTATTGCATGAAAAGATCCCCTGCCGGACGGCTGATGACCGCTGGCAGAGGATCTTTTTCTTTTACTGGAACAACTGTCCTGTCACTTCCAGAGGGATCGTGAAGCTTACAGCTCCCATATATCCAGGAGCCACGTCATACTCGTCAAAGTAGATCACCAGCTCCCCGCTGTCGCTGAAGGAATAGCTTTCTTCTCCGGTGAGGCCTGCAAAGTCCATTTCCGGGATATCTGAATCGATGAAGTATGCGATATTTTCATCCTCCTTCATCTGGGCACGCATCTGCTCCTTAATATTTTCGCTGATCTTCGTGAGCATTTCTCCGCTTCCTCCGGTCAGATCCGTAAGGCTCACAGTATTTCCGGTTGTTTTATCAATGGTGAACACCTTCACATACTGGGTCCCGCTGGCCATTACCAAAGTTGTATTGATCCGGATGCTCACGTACCGGTCGTTCTGGGACACGATATCATAGCTGGATTCCATGGAATAATGGCCTTCTCCGCCGGATGCCTCCAGATCCTTCTCGTACTGGGCGATCAGAGACTCTGCGTACTCCTCGATCTCCTGATTGGCCGCAATCTCGGTCCCGTTTTCACTGTCGATCTTGGGAATGTCGATCTTACTGTTAAAATTCCCTTGCTCATCTTCAAAGGTCCGGAAGGTCATCACCTTCGCCAGAGCGCCGATGATCGGCAGCTTTTCCATGGCATTGGCCGTTACCGGACTGATATTTGCCAGGGCACCTACTGTCACCAGAACGGCGGCCGCCGCGGCCGCGGTCCTCTTCATCCATACATGATTTTTCATATTTTTTCTTCCTTTCCTGTCCTCCAGGGAGATCACCCCGGATACAGACCTTTCTTTTTCTTCTTTCGCCTGCCTGATACCGGCCAGCATACGGTCTCTGGCATGGGCCGGAACCGGGATCTCCTCATATTTCTGTTTCATCTCCATCACCTGGGTTTGGAACTCTTTTTCCAGAAGCTCCTCATCCTCATATTTCCAATTCTTTTCCATTTTTTTCCTCCTGCTCTATATTCAGGCCATTTTCACTTGCAGCTCTTTCAAGGTACGGTAGAGACGGCTTTTGATGGTATTGGGATTTTCATCCATGACCATGGCAATCTCCTCCAGCTTCATGTCTTCAAAGAAACGAAGACGTATGAGTGTTTTCTGTTCATCCGTCAGTCCCGAAAGGGCTTTCTGCAGATCTGCATTTCCATAGGATGCGTTGACAGCGATCTCAGCGGCCTCATCAAGAGAAACCGTTTCCCGCTTTTTCCGAAGCTGGCTGATGGCCGTGTTGATCACGATCCGGTAGATCCATGTCTTGGCAAATGCAGGATTTTTCAGTTTTTCCGCCTCTTTTATGGCTTTATAGGCGCTTTCCTGGACAATATCCAGGGCGTCCTCCTCATTTCTGACATATCCATATGCCAGACGGTAAAATTGTCCATAGTTTTCTGTCAGCACATCTTCAATTATTTTTTCACAGCTGTTCATATTGTCTTGTGCCTTTCTGTATTTTGTTTTCTATTCATTAGACACCCCGCCGTCCGGGAAAGTTTCACAGACCGGAGATTTTCCTTTTGCTCCGAAATTTCCGCTTCTTATACCGGATCTTCTGCCTCCGGGAGCCTTCCATCCTCTGTCCGGGTGCTTCACGATGGTTTTGACTTTCCTTATTATAACGCCTATAATAACAGAAGATGCGGCTTATTTTTATTGAGGAGGATGGACATGCTCGCATACACATACAAAGAACATGGAAGATTTATTTTAGAAGAAAAAGAAAGGCCTGTTTTAAAGGATCCGAAGGATGCCATTGTAAAGGTCACTCTGGCCAGCATCTGCACCAGTGATCTTCACATCAAGCACGGCTCCGTTCCCAGGGCTGTTCCCGGCATCACCGTGGGCCATGAGATGGTGGGGATCGTGGAGGAAACAGGAAGCGGCGTCACAAAGGTAAAGCCTGGGGACCGGGTCACGGTCAACGTGGAAACCTTCTGCGGGGAATGCTTCTTCTGCCAGCACGGCTTTGTCAACAACTGTGAGGATCCCGACGGAGGCTGGGCCCTTGGCTGCCGCATCGACGGCGGGCAGGCTGAGTATGTGCGGGTTCCCCACGCGGACCAGGGACTCAACCGGATCCCAGACTCTGTGACCGATGAGCAGGCCCTGTTTGTGGGCGACATCCTGGCCACTGGCTACTGGGCCGCCAGAATTTCAGAAATCAAGCCCGACGATACGGTCCTCATCATCGGAGCAGGCCCCACGGGTCTCTGCACTCTGGCCTGTGTTCTCTTAAAAGAACCAGAAAAAGTCATTGTCTGCGAAGCCGATGAACGGCGGATCGCCTTCGTAAGGGAGCACTACCCGCAGGCCCTGGTCTTTGATCCCAGATCTGAGGATCCGGAATCCTTTGTAAGATCCCATACCCGCCACGGAGGCGCAGACGTGGTCCTGGAGGTGGCCGGTACGGAAAAAACCTTTGAAATGGCCTGGAAGTGCGCCCGCCCCAATGCCATCGTAACGGTCGTCGCCCTTTATGACCGCCCGCAGACGCTGCCGCTGCCGGATATGTATGGAAAAAACCTGACCTTTAAAACAGGAGGCGTGGACGGCTGCGACTGCGACGCGATCTTAAAGCTGATCGGGGAAGGAAAGATCGATACGACGCCCCTGATCACGCACACCTATCCGTTGGAGAAAATTGAAGAAGCTTATGAGCTTTTTGAGAGGAAGCGGGATGGAGTGATCAAGGTGGCGGTGAGGGTGTAGGAAAACATTCATACCATATCATCCAAATCCAGAAAAAAGAAAAGGAGGACTCCCTATGTTCCGCAGTATGAGACGCTCCAGACAGCAGCTGGAAAACGATGAAACCATAGAAATCCTGCGTTCCGGCACCACCGGCGTTCTTGGGCTGACCGGTGACGACGGCTATCCCTATACTGTCCCCATCAACTATGTATACGAGGATGGAAAAATTTATTTTCATGGTGCGAGATCGGGCCACAAATACGATTCCATAAAAAACCATGACAAGGTGTCCTTATGCGTAATTGAAAAAGAGGACATTATAAAGGAGGAGCTTACCACATATTTTCGCAGCGTGATCCTGTTCGGACGTGCCAGGATCCTGGAAACAGACGAGGAGATCCTCCATGCCGCCAGGGTCTTCAGCCTCCGATACAACGCAGACCGGGATTTTGTGGAAAAAGAGATCCAGAACGAATGGAACAATCTGTGCTGTGTGGAGATTTCCATTGAGCATATGACTGGGAAAGAGGCCATCGAGCTGACCCGTGCCCGCAGCAATAAAATTTAAACTGGAGGTAGTTTATGTGTACAGCAGCAGCCTATAAGACAAAAGATTTTTATTTTGGCCGGACCCTGGATTATGAATTTTCCTTTGGCGACCAGGTGACCATCACTCCAAGGAACTATCCCTTCCGCTTCCGTTTTCAAGGGACCATGGAAACCCACTATGCTATGATCGGCATGGCCCATGTGGCTGACGATTATCCTCTCTATTATGAGGCCGTAAATGAAAAAGGCCTGGGAATGGCGGGGCTTAATTTCGTTGGAAATGCTCACTATGGGGAAAAGGCGGACGGAAAGGATAATGTTGCCCAGTTTGAATTTATTCCCTGGATCCTGGGACAGTGCGCTTCTGTAAAAGAGGCCCTCCGTCTTCTGGAACAGGTCAATCTGGTCAATACGCCGTTCAGTGAGAGCCTTCCACTGGCCCAGCTCCACTGGATCCTTGCTGACCGGGATGAGGCCGTAACAGTGGAATCCGTTCTCTCTGGAATCCATGTATATCCCAATCCAGCGGGAGTCCTTACCAATAATCCGCCGTTTCCAGAGCAGATGTTTAACCTCAATAACTATATGCACCTGTCCCCAAAGGATCCGGAGAATTGTTTTTCTGACAAGCTCTCTCTGAAAACCTACTGCCGGGGCATGGGCGCACTGGGCCTGCCCGGAGACTTATCCTCCCAGTCCCGCTTCGTCCGTGCCGCCTTTGTAAAGCTGAATTCCGTATCGGGCGATTCTGAAGAAGAAAGCGTCAGCCAGTTCTTCCATATCCTGGGCTCCGTAGATCAGCAGAAGGGCTGTTCGGATCTGGGAAATGGAAACTTTGAGATGACCCTGTATACCTGCTGCTGTAATGGGGATAAGGGGATCTACTATTACACCACCTATGGAAACCATCAGATCACTGCCGTGGATATGCACCGGGAGGATCTGGAAGGGGACCGGTTAATTCCGTATCCCCTTGTACAGAAGGAACAGATCCTGTACCAGAATTAGCCCTAGGCAGACTGAAAACCTTTTGGGAAACCCCGGAAAGCGAAGTTCCCTGATCGGATGAAAAACGGCAGAACCCCTGCAAATGGCAGATTCCGCCGTTTTTCTTTCCGTTTTTATGCTCCTTTTTTCATTTTCCTGAACACTGGCACATACATGAGCAAAGCTGCCGCCATGACTGCCATCATAAACAGGATCAGACCGTTTGCAGCGGCCTCCGGCATTCCGTACCACAGGAATAATACCAGCATTCCCACAAATAGAAGGGCCGTGCAGACCTTTCCGAACCACATTGCGCCGTCCAGCTTCTTTCCCCGCTTTAAGAGGATCAGTCCCATAACTGCCATATACCCCTCCTTCACGGCCAGAAGCACCACCAGCGCCCACATCAGAGGATACTCGAACGCCAGACATAGGGCCAGGGCTCCGTGGGTCAGTTTATCCGCCAGAGGATCCACGGACTTTCCCAGCTCTGTGACCATATGAAACCGCCGGGCCACCCAGCCGTCCAGAAGATCTGTCACACTGGAAATAAAGACCACAGCCGCTGCCCGGTAAACGTCTTCCCTGGTACTGGCGGTAAGATACATCCAGCTGAATACTGGTATCATGAGAATGCGAAAATAGCCCATCAGATTGGGAATCGAAAAAATTTCTTTTCTGCTGATCTTTGCCTTATGCTCCACCCCGTTTCCTTTTTTAGGTTCCGGCAGCCACGGCTGCCGTTCTTTCCCTTATCCTCATTATAAACGGACTGGTCCCCCAATACAACCCCGATCAGGCCATGCTCCCCGCCAGAACAATACTGGCGCCGATCCCGGCGGCCGTAGCTGCCAAGGCTCCCGGAAGGGTCCACCGGGTCTTCCGGATCCCCGCAGTCATAAAATATACGCTCATGGTATAGAAGATCGTCTCCGTGCATCCCATCATAATGGACACCATATTCCCTATCAGCGAATCCGGACCGTATTCCTTAAAGATATCCAGTATCAGCCCCGTGGCCGCAGAGCTGGATACCAGGCGGACCAGGACCACAGGGACCAGAGGGACCGGGATATGAAGCCAACCTGCCGGGGTCCTTAAGGCTTTTGCCGCGGCTTCCAGGAAACCGGACTCCCTTAAAATCCCCACTGCGGCCATAAGGCCGATCAGAGTGGGAAGGATGCCCGCAACCGTCTTCATCCCCTCGGAAGCCCCCTTTAAAAAATCATCAAAGACCGGCCGGCCAGACAGGATCCCGAATCCCACAATATAAAAAACGGTCAGCGGAACCATAAATTCCGACAGAAAAATCAGTATGTCCATAAGCTCTGCTCCTCCATGCCTGCTTTGAACCATTGTATTCTATCCGGAAATCAGATATACTTATAAAAAACAACAGGAGGTTGTCCATATGAGTCTGTTATTTTTAGAGTATCCGCCCTGTTCCACCTGCAAAAAAGCAAAATCCTGGCTGGACGCCCATGGGATCCAGTATACTTCCCGCCACATTAAGGATCAGAATCCCTCAAAGGAGGAGCTGAAGTCCTGGTATCAGAAAAGCAGACTTCCTTTAAAGCGCTTCTTCAATACCAGCGGCCTTCTTTATAAATCCATGGCCCTAAAGGATAAGCTGCCGTCCATGACTGAGGAGGAGCAGCTGGAGCTCTTATCCACCGATGGAATGCTGGTAAAACGTCCCATCCTGGTATCTGAAGATTTTGTTCTCGTAGGTTTTAAAGAAAGTGAATGGAGCGAAACGCTCGGCTGATCAGGAGCCTGGACCCTTGTCCGGGCTTTCGCTTTCCCTCTTTTCTCTTCTTCTGGACATCCATAAAAGCGCCGTGCCTCCCAGGATCAAAATGAAAAAACCAGTTCCAAAAACCACTTTGGTCAGATGTTTTTTTATCCAGTACAGGAACCTCTCCGCCGCACTGAGCGTTTTTTTCTGATCCTCATGTGGAAGCGTTTCCATTTTCTCCGTTTCTATTTCTGTTCCCTGGCTCTCTTCCTCCTTCTGGCTGCTTTCCGGTTCCCGGCGGATCTCCTCGTACAGTCCGATATATTGTTTTCCCTTTACCTCCGGTGTTTTTACCTGCCCGCCGTACCGTACCTCCACATTTCTCACCAGCTTTTCCCCGGTGGCCCGTGCGTCCCGGCACAGGATCCCTTCTTTTTCATAGGTCTCCCCGATCCATTCCACATTCTCTACACGATAGCACTCTTCCGGAAGGCCCAGGTACTCCAGAAATTCCGTTCCATAAGAGGACAGCTCCGCATCTTTCGGTATTTCCGCGTTCCCCAGCTGGAATACATCTGCATCATAGCCGGACACTGTGATCAGGAACTGAAAGCCGCCGGTCCACTGGGCGCTAGTCTCCTCCGTCTCCAGCTTGGGGATCTCTCTTTCATATTCCTGTCCGGTCTGCTCATCCGTCAATGTGACCCGGGCCGTTTCCGGGGGCTCCTGTCTGCCCTCCAGGACATATGGAACCGTGACAGAAGCATACGTCATGGTCCCTCCCTGGCTGACCTGGCGGATCCGCCTGGAAACGAGCCGGTACTGCTTTCCATCCCGTTCCAGGATCTCTTTTAGCTCCTGGGCCTGTCCCGCATCGGTAAATACCGGGCCTTCAAGGGTAAGCGTCTCCGCCGTCGGTGTCTCTTCTGTACGGTCCGGCAGGCTTTCTGCACCATAAGCGGCGGCGGCTCCGCTTATGGCACAGGAACCGGCCCATATCCATGCCAGGCAGAATCTTATCCAAAAAAGCACAGCCCCGAGGACTGATCCCTGCCTCTTCCATCCTTTATTTTTCAAATGTATCCCTCCTCCAAAGGATCAGACAGATGCTTCCGCCCAGGATCCCCAGAACAGCCAGGGCTCCATATACCCAGGGCCTTTGCTGGTCTCCTGCCCTTGGGATCTTTGTCCGGATCCTGGATGGGTGGCTGATCCGAAGCTCCCCTCTGCCATCCAGCTCGATCTCATACTGGGCAGTTATGATTCCTTTTTTCCTGGGCTCCTCCATCGGCTCAGTTTCCGGAGTCTCTGTCTCATCTGGCGTTTCCGGTTCCGTTTCTCTGTCATCGTCCGGTACCGGCCGTTCCGGTTTTTCTGGTTTCCCTGGTTTTTCTGGTTTCCCTGGTTTTTCTGGTTTTTCCGGCTCCTTTCTTTTATCCTCCATGACCACCCGGTCTATGGTCCCATCCTTTGACACTGTAAACGTCACCTCCTCTGCGATCTGATATCCAGAAGGCGCCGTCACCTCTGAAAGTGTATACGCTTCTCCTGCATTGAGTCTTCCCATGATCCTGTGAGGCGTATTCCCCGATGTCCACCGGTCCACTACATGCCCATTCTTATCCTTCAGGACCAGGACTGCTCCGGGAAGCTCCTCCCCAGTGACCATGTCGGTTTTCCGGATCTCCGCCTGGGTGGGCCTGTCCTCCATCCTTACCCTGTGGATGCCTCCATCCCCGCCGACTGCAAATGGGATCTCCTCCGCCCAGGCATAACCTGAGGCCGGTAAAACCTCGGCTAAAAGATACGTTTCTCCCGGCTTCAGAATTCCCGTGATCTGGATCTCCTCCCCGGATATCCATTCCTTTACCAGCTTTCCATCCAGGCTTTTTATGGAAAGCACTGCCCCAGAAATCTCTTCTCCTGTGATCAGATCCGTCTTTCGGATCCGCACGTCTGTCTCCTTATTTTTCAGATCTGCCAGGATCATTTTTCCGTTTTCACCAATGGAAACGGATACCCGTCCGGATAAAAATTCGGTTCCATCACTGAAGACCACAATTTCCTCCAGGGTGTATGCCTCTCCCTTTGCTAAAAGCGGCTCTCCATGACTGTTTTCTTCATTCACGATTTCATGGGTCAGGCCTCCTCCCTCTGTTTTCCAGGTCTCCAGCACTGTATGGCCATGTCCGCAGAATGCGTACCGTGTCCCGACAGGCACCCTCTTCCGGCTTTTCAGAATACGCTCCCGGTTTTCATCCGACAGGCAGATCGTCTCCTTCTCTAAGATCATGCTGCTGCCATCGGAAAAACCGACCGTTTCTTCCCAGGTAAGGACCGCTCCTGCATTTTCCTGCTCCACAGCCTCTTTAAAAGCCGTAAGTTCTCCTGTCATGGGAGCCGTAAGGATTTCCTTTCCATCCCTTTTTAAGGTGATCCATCCTCCCTGGACCCTGCGTTCTCTGACAAGAATCGATCCGATCCTGTCCTTTTCTGCGTCATACAGGATCTGGATCAGACTGGATGCGCCGGATATCTCAGCTATGCTCCGTCCGTCAGCCGATACGGTAAACATCACTGGATCCGCTGCGGAATATCCCTCTGGCGCTTCCTCCTCCACAAGGAAGTACGTTCTTCCTCCGGATAATTTTCCCGATACCAGGTGGGGCTCCGGGCCGGAGATCCATGTTTCCAGCGGCTCTCCCCAGGGCTGCATTTTTCCATTTTCTGCCTTTGCATTATAAATGGCCAGCCGCGCACCCTTTACAAAGTGATCCGTATGAAAGCTGCTTTTGGAAAACCACAGCCTGGTTTCTTCATTTTCAGCCTTTATTTTCTGCACGGCCACCGGCGTATGGTCATTGCCAAACCAGAATTTCCATACCCTCTGGTCCAGACAGAATCCCTCCGGGGCCTGGATCTCCCGTACCTGGTATTCATACGGCACAGCCCTTCCATCATCTCCCAGATATGCCGCCGGAAGTTCTCCGGACACCGCTTTCCCATCGCTGCCGGTCACCATACGGAAAAGCTCCCCGGTCTTTACATTTTTCACCTCAAACCATGCTCCCGGAAGCGGTTTCTCATGCCACTGGGCGTCCAGCTTTAAAATCTCGATCCGCCCTCTGGAAAGACGGTTCACCGCCCGGATGATCCCGCCGGAGTCCTTTCCGATCTCGATCTTCTGCGGCTCCATGGCTGAAAAATGATCCGGCGTCCTAAGCTCTGCCAGGTAATAGGTCCCCTCCCTTACAGGCGGAAGCCGGTGCAGACGCAGGTCGCCTGGCCCATACCCCTCCGGGATCCTGCCTTCTGCCAAATCATCCGCCGTATAGGTCCCCTCCACTCCCGACATCCAGGTATCTTCCAGAAGCTCTTCCTCTGCGGAAAATCCCCCGTTTTCGTCTGCCCGGTAAAGGGCCAGCCTGGCTCCTCGGATCTGCCGCCCATTCTCATCGGTCTTGTCTGCATACCACTTCCTGCGCCTGTTTTCCATATAATACCGGAACACCTGGCTCTCTTTCTTCACCTGGACCAGCACCGGCTCTGCCGTTTCATAGCCCCCTGGCGTTTCCGTTTCCACCAGCACATAATATCCTTCCGGGATACGGTCGATCCGGTGAAGGCCTCCCCTTGTATCAAAGCTGCATGCCGCCGGGGCATCCCGGAACATACCTGTTTTATAACGGTACTGATATTCAAATTTCCAGTCCCCATCTGGTCCGGTCCGGGATGCAGTCACCCGCAGACAGCTTCCGTCCGAAAGGCTCCAGAGCTGGACGACCGTTTCCCCGTTTCCTGTGCTGCGGCTTTCCGTCCGCTCTCCTGCCCCGGTACGCTTTCCATCGTATACCTTCCAGGAAAAGTGTTCAAAGTCCTCTCCGTATTCCCGGAACATGGCCTCATACGCCTGGGAGAGCTCCGTTCCGTAAAAGGAAAGATCATCCGCAGTCCAGGTATCCACAGGGTTTCCCTTCTGGTATACATACGCTCCGTTTTCCGTCATGACCGTTCCATTTTCCTCCAGAACCGCAGGATAAAGAGCGAGCCCTGCTCCATGGCGCTCCGGAAGAGGCCTCCGGATTCCCTTTTCATCCTCCTCATATTTATAAATTTCCACCTTCGTATGATCGTCCTTTAAAACGAAGCTCTGGAGCTCATCCACTGGCCTTATGGTGATCTCCATGGAGGACGGCAGATATCCGGGAGGGGTCTTCAGCTCCTCCAGGATATAATCTCCTGCGGGAATCCCCTCAAAATACATCGGACGCCCATCCGTTATCCACCGGGCAGTCACTGAAACCGGGTGATTATCCACAGGATCCTCTGTATTCCACACAGCCGGGGTATTTCCTTTCTTCACAAGGTAATAGCCCTTGGGATATTTCTCCAGATCCTTGGAATATACTCTTCTGGCCGGATAAAGGGCCAGCTCTGCCCCCTTCACCATCTGATGGGAATAAAAGCCCTTTCCCTCCACAGTCCATTCCTCTGTCTGCCCGCTTTCCCCATTTACCACAGGGATCCTGTACGTCTCCGTTCCATCTGTTTTCAGTATTTCTACCCGTATTTTTTCATCCGTCATGGCGGTCCTCTGGATATCCCGGGTCTCCTCTACCCGGACTGCCTGCGGAAACGCCCGCGTATACCCTGGCGGAACACCGGTTTCTTCCATGATATAGGTTCCAGGGATCACGCGCCGGAGCATATCCGCCTGCCCCCAGGTCATCTCCCCTTCAGACGGATCCTGGGGCGACCTCTCCCCGGATATCCACAGATTCGGAATGATCCAGAACTCCCCGTTCCGGTGCCGGACGGGTTTTCCGTCCCCTTCTGTCTCTGGATCTCCCACATCATAAAGTGTTTCCGGCTCTCCTATGGTATAGGAAGCCTTATGGTACTGCTCCAACAGGTCGTCATACCGGAAATACAGATAATCCCCATCCCTGTCATAAACCGCCTCGCCCTTTTTGTACGTTTCCCCATTGACCGGATAGTAACGCACCATCCCATAAGAGTCATAAAACGGCTTCAGCCTTTTCTCCAGTTTTCCTGTCTCCGGATCCCAGGTTCCCGTAAGATACGCATTTTCTGTTCCGGCGTTGACCTCTCCGGGACGTCCGGTGAGGATCTTTTCCCTGGCGATCCGGTTCCCATATATATCATAAAAGGAGATCACCGGCCATACAAAATAGTGGGCTTCCTCCTTTCCAAGGGGACCGGTTCCGGATTTCTCCACATAAGCCAGACCTGTGTATGGGTCCACATAGGCGTCCCGCTGCATCTCCTGGTTCAGATGGTAGATCTCTGTTCCCGGATCCATGGACAAAAACGCTTTTGCCCCAGGATCATAGACCAGCCTGGACAGATCCCCTCCGGTCAGCTCAAGGAACGGCTGTCCGCCCTGGAATGCGTAAACAGACCGGGTATCCGGAGTGATCCTTATTTTTTCCCCATCTCTTCCAAATCCATATACGATCCCATCCTCTCCTGTCTCCAGCACCTTAAGATTCCCCAGATCGTAGAACAGTACCGAGGTATCATCCCGCTTCTCCTCCTGTAATGACCAGCGGCCATTGTCATCCTTTTTTAACTGGAAAGCGCTGCCTGCATACCCTTTCTTCACCTGGATATCCAGAACGTTTCCGTTCCGGTCTCTCTGGATCTCTACCCCCTCCATCCTATAATCCCCCGTATCGCCGGAAGGACGCACCTCTATGGCTTCAAAAAGAGCCATTTCCGCCCCGGCCACATATCGGTTCTGATCATCGGCTGTTTCCAGTGTCCTGGTCACATAGCCATAGCCCTGGAAGATCCCATTTTCGTAAACGATCTCCACCCGCTCCCCGGCTGCCTTTCTTTCCTCCAGATATTCCAGGGTCCCTTTTTTCCATCCAAAGCCCTGGTACGTTCCCATGGAATTATATGCAGGCTCCAGGTTTTCCAATCCGTAGACCGCTTCCAGGAAGGAAAGGCTTCCCTCTACGCGTCCCGAGACCTTCATCCCCTCGTAAGACGCCGGGGTCTTCACTTTGGATACCTCCAGGCTGACTCCTGTGTTGTTTACATAGATCCTGGCTATGTCCTCCACAGCTTCATCCTCGCCCTCCTTCCTGGAGCTGAAACGGACCGCCGCCCTTTTATCCTGGGAGTCTCCGGTATAATACCAGATCCCATCGCTGTATATTTCCACAGGAACAGGCAGACTCCTGGCGTACCCGGCCGGAGCCAGAAGTTCTGCCAGAACGTACACCCCTGCTGTCAGCGGCTCCGGCGTCTCCACATAGCCGGTGATCTGCAGCGGTTCCCCTTCATTCCCGTCATAAACGGAGGAAAGGGCCAGAAAGTCTCCCGTCCTCACTCCGGACTGGTCCCTGAAAATAATACAGTCCTCTTCCCGGCATACAGGCGTTCCTGCAGGCACGGCTCCATAAAACAGACCGCCTGGTCCCGGGATCCTGCCGGAGGTTTCTGTGTCTGCATTTCCATCATAAGCCTCCATTCCCGGGATCCTGGCAAAGGGCATGATCCCCCTTGCTCCCATGGCCTCCAGAAACGGCCGGCTTCCCTGGATCACCGTCTCCGTTTCGTACCGCTTTACAGCACCGTCCCCATCCTTCTCCTCATTCCGGTCTGCTTTATAAAGGGCAAATACCGCTTCATCGTGGAGGATCTGCTCCCCGGTCTCCGCATCCAGCTTTTCGATCCGCAGCCTGGCCCGGTACAGCCTGTTTAAAAAGGTCCGGAATACAAAATCCTCAGTCTGGCTCCACGGCTCTAACATATGGGCATACTTTCCATCCCAGGACGACCTGTCACGCTCCTCCCCATAGGGATATACATAGAAATCCCCGCTGTGGCCATGGCCCTTTACCACATATTTCCCGTCCGGCTCCCTTTCGTTTCCTTTCTTTACTCCGTCAAACCTGATCCGATACCGCCCGGCTGTTTTTTCCGGCGACTCTTTACTGTTGTACACCAGCTCCTCTGAAAGACGGTCCGGGATCTCCGCCCATCCGTCCTCATACACTGATGGGAGAACGATCTCCTTCGGCGAATCGATCCGGTAATGCCGGTTCTCAAAATCCATCCATTGGGCTTTAAAGGGCTGCTGTTCTGCCAGGACATAGGTTCCATATGGCAGATACTCCGATATCCCGAAGGCGTACTCCGCTTCTCCCCCCTGGATTTTAAGCTGCCAGGCGGCCAGAGTCGTCTTATCCCGGTCGATCCCTCCGTTTTCCTCACTGTCCCACCGGATAGAATACAAAGAATCCAGATTATACTTAAAAAATGGCTTCAGATACTCCTCCGCCCTGAGGATGGCCTTATAAAGAGCCCGGTCGTATACCTGGTCCCCATAGGCGGTCTCTGCTCCATTCTCTGCCAGTTCCTCCTTTACTTGGTCCTCCAGATACCAGGTAACTGCAAACTGGCGTACCGCATCAGACCGCTTTGCATTTTCCCTGGCCTCCGGCGAGGAATTGACTGTATTTTCTATTCCCGTAAGAAGACTCCTGGCAAAGGGCTTAAAGGAGGAATTTACCACCTGGCCCTCCAGTTCCCACTTGTCCGTATCCGCCGTCCGGACCGCATGGAAAAATTTTTCATAATTGTGATCCTCCAGGACTCGCCTTTCCGTTTTTACCGTATACAGCTTCTGCACCAGCTCTGGAAATACCCTGTGGTACTGGTCCACATCCACAGCCGTTCCGTTTTTATCTGTCCATGTGATCGCTCCGTCCTTGTCACAATACAGCCGTTCCAGATTGGATCTTAAATAAATTTTAAACCGGAAATTCCCCAGGGCCTCCCCGCTGTCCACATCCTTTACGATCTTTACCCTCTGCCTGACGGGGCGCTCCAGGACCTGGACCGGAGCCAGGCCCGTACCCCCATCCTCCGTGATCTTATGCTGGCCTCTGTAAACCAGATGCTTTGCCACAATATACGTATCAGCCCCTCCATCCCCTGTAAAAGCCGAAGCGCTTATGGAAATATTTCCAAACCGCGCAAGATATTCTGCAAAGCCGATCGGATCCCCGGCCCGATATCCATATACATTCCCTGCTCCCAGGCTGTCGACCTCCGCTTTTGTAAGCACGGTCTGCTTTCTGGGAAGCTTCGCCATAAAGGAAAGCGTTAGACGGCCATTTTCGTCTGAAAACGCTTTTCCAAAGCTGTCGGTGCCCTTAGAGGCGACCCGGACCCTGTGTATCCCCGTTTTCCGGTCATACTCTGCCTGTTCCAGCCTTACATCTATATCCGCCAGCTCCTTTTCTGTGGTGATCTCAATTTTATCTATGGTTTCTGTGAGGGGGACCTGCCAGCCATGCTCCGGGTCTCCGTCTATATAATCCACGATCCTTTCACCGGCTTCATGATATACCATCACCTGATGGTCCATATCCTGGAGCTGCCCTTTTCCATCCACAAGCACCGCCGGGGTCAGGACCACGTCTATGTAATACCGCTTTCCAGCCCCGCTGCCCATATAGTACCGGCGTTCTGTCCGGAAGCAGTGGCTTCCTTCCCGGCTGTATTCCTGATACACCCATCGTAAGTGGACCGGATCCTCTAGGACAGAATATACCTTATCCACCTCCGCTTTTCCGTTTTCCTCCTTCATGGTAAAAAAACGGCGGCTTCCCCGGACCGACGCGCCCGCATACAGGACTACGCAGCATGTATCTCCGGACATTTCAAAGGTGTCGATGCCGCCAAAGCTCCATTGGGGGTGCTCCGCATACCATAAAAGAATCTTCTCCAATACGGCGGCAATCTCTGCGTCCGGCCCAAGGCCTTCCAGGGAAAGAGTCGTGACCGCTGCTCCATAATGCGTTTTTACTGCCGGTTCCCCGGGAGCGGCTGTCATGCCAAAAATATCCGTCTGGCCCTTTTTGACCCCTCTGCTGTATACCGGAAGCTCTCTCGATGAGCAGGTCCCGTCCGCCATGACAGGGATCTCATATCCGTTGCGGTTCAGGATCTCCTCCACCTCTGCCTTCAGATACCGGAACGCCGGGTCCTCCGGGTCCGTAAGGTTGTGGTCCGCCGCCTTTTCCCTGAGCATCGGCTCTGTCTCATCCAGCTCCAGATCTGTGAGCCCCATGACCGACGTCTGCGGAACATGCTCCGCCCCTAAGATCTGCGGCTCTGTCCGGCTCATGGGATGCTGCCCGGTGATCCTGCCATCCGGCCCATATTCCGGTTCATATCTCACATGGCTCCGGTCTGTGTCCGCAGTTTTCCATACCTGGTCCCCATTCTCATCCTTCACAGTGACCTCCTCTGTGCCGGTCACATGGGGACCCGTCACCTCCTTCTCCCCTGTATCCACCCGGAAAAACTCCGTATCCTCTGGAAATCCGGAAAAAATAAGCTCATATCCCCCGGTTCCCGACTCCGGATCCACAGTCCCGGAAGAGGTCACCATAAATGGAAGCTGGTCAAAGCCGTTTCCGCTTCCATCCTCTCCCTCCATGGAGGCAGAAAGCTCCGGCATGGAGACAACGGATGTCCCCCTTAAGGAGGCTGCCCCCTCTGGCGTCTCAAAGCCAGCTCCTTTATTGGTCCACTGGCCAGAACGCCCGTTGACCGACAGCTCATATCCCTCGCTTCTGGACAGTTCCTTCACATAATACCGTCCCAGGATCAGAGGTCTCCCGATCCAGCAGTTCCCATTGACGGACAGATTTTCCCCATAACGGTTTCCAGGACCTTCCCAGCCTGGATCCGTCCGTCTGACCGTTTTTCCTGCATCATAATCAAAGGTGGTTCCAGGCGCCTCTGTATAAACGGTAAATCCAGCGTTTCCATCCTGGTCGGTGGCTGCCACCGCCGTAAGATCATCCTTTTTATAAACGATCCCCGTATTGGTCAGCTTCCCATCCCCTCCTAACTCCGAGTCGGGATGAACGATATCCTCGGCTGCAAACAGGCCGTAAACGGCCCCCTCCAGGCTTCCGTCCCCTTCCGTATCCCCGAAAGAGGAATATTCCTCTGATTCTCCCTTATAGAGGTTCAGATCCCGCTTGTTGATATGGATCTCTCCCTCGGTTCTGTGATCCTTAACGATCCATGAATCCCCGCAGCCCTCAGCTCCATTACAGTGGGAAAAGATCCCCGGATCCCCAGTCTCCAGATGACGGATTCCATCTGGACGGGCATTCTCCAGATACGACTGGAAGTCTCCTCCCCCCTGTTCCTCCCAGTCCTCATCCTCCGGCTCCCCTTCATCTGCCAGCAGCATGAAAAACAGCTTCCAGGCATTGGAGGAAGTAAAGATCCGTCCTGCGTTGGAAGGCGTAAGGAGCCTCTCTGTATCAGACGGGGTGGAGATCCCAGAAGCCTTTAAGGTCTGCACCTTCCTTCCGGCAGTCTCCGCCTGTATTTCTCCGCTGTCTCTGGAGCCCGTATACCAGATGTTTTCTGTAATGTCCCCGCTGTCTCCCTCTGCCCGGCTACATACAGCCCCGTTCTGGGACGATGTGGTCGTCACCAGCTCCACAGGAATATCGTCGTTATGGAGACCATGAAGGATATAGCCATTCCTGGCCTGTATCTCCTTCCACGTATAGGTAAATCTCAAGGAAGTAAAATTCTCATACGTCTCTTCGCAGTCAGCCCTGCAGCCGGACGCCTCAAAGGCGCTGCCGGACCCTGTATCCCCTTCCGAGCCGCCTTCATCCTGCTCTCTGTCCCCTCCCCCGCCGGTACCGCTTTCCAGAACTCCGGCCACCTGGTCAAACGCGCTTTCATCAGCGATCCAGTGAAAATGAACGCCCCCCTCTGCCTCTGCTTCACAGGCCTCCACCAGGGACAGCCACTCCTCTGCCGCAGCACGGTTCTTATCCCTTGTGACCTCTGCCGCCTCTTCCCAGGAGGCATCCCCGCTCCTATACTCTTCTCCTGTGCCGGAGCCTGGATCCTTTTGGGGAATATCTGCCCATTGGGGAACTCCATGGCCGTCGCAGTACGTTTTTGAATACCCGTAGCTCCGGCTGTCCGTATGGGAGATCTCTCCATTTTCGTCTGTTGTCCCCTCGGCAAAGATCTGAAAGCCCTCCCATGGAGCAAAGCTTATATTTTCCGCCGAAAGCCCGGCTCCGCTTTCATCGGTCCCAAGGCTTCCCCCGTCCTCAAACCGCTCATACAGATAAAACTGACTCCCCTTTAAGGGCATCCCAGTTTCATCATCCAGCTTTTTCAGCCGCACGTTATAATCGGACTGAAAGGTTTCCTCATGGCGGAAGACCTGGAAAGACAGCTCCGGCTCTCCGCCCCCGTAGGCCGGCTCACGGTCGTCGTCCGGGCCGCCTCCATCCCCCTCCTGGCTTACAACTATATAAAAGACCATATCCGACGGCACGATCTCGATCCCGGCCTTATAAAGCCTCTGGTGCTGCGGAGCATTGACACACGCCTTAAAGTCCATCCATTCATGGAGATAGTCGTCGTTCCAGCTTCCCTCCGTATACCAGCCGGAATTTTTCCGCATGGTGATCTTATAGCGGACCATGGTCTTATTGTATTTCTGCTCCTCCGTCATGGTACTGTCCAGAGCATTCTCATTGGCTGTGGCAGAGCCGTTATTATGGATCTTAATGGAGTCTCCGCTCCAGGTGATCTCATATAATTCCTCTCCCAGAACGGACCTGGCGATATTTTTGTCCTGGGACGCGTCCAGCCAGCCCACATTTCCTCCTGTGGAGCCGTTGTCCCAGACGCTCTGGGGCTCGATCTTTGCAATATCCCGGATAAACTCACTTCCCAGGAAAAACTCTGTATCCAGGGCGCCTGGACCATCGGAGAAGGGCAGTACCGTAAACGGTACTGCCGTTTCCTCGGAGGTGGCGTCCCGGATGGCGTCCGGCGCTTCCTTTCCTTTCTCCCCTCCATCCGCCGCCATCTGCTCCATGGCGGCTATGGCCCTTTCCTCGATCTCCGGGTGATCCGCCACCCATGCAAACCTTGTACTGGGATCGTCCTTCACCCGTTTTACCACATTGGGGCCCGACGCCGTGGAGGCGATCTCCCCATAAAGCTCCGGATCAAATTTCCGGGCCGCCTCTTTTAATGCGGTCCAGTTACTGGGATAGGCCCAGAACAGCCGTTTCGTCTGGGTCTCTGTCAACGGCGACGGCAGGGTATCGTATTCATAGATGTCATACCGGTCCACCTGCTTCCATCCCTTTCCTCCGTCCAGACAGTAAAACGGAGCCGTTGCCTTCTGGGGCCATACGCTGGAGGCCCTGGCCGGGAGGGGAAACGGCACAGCCAGAGCCAGCAGGGCTGCGGCCATGACCAGGGCTGTCCCCCTTTTTACCGATTTTTTATTCCAAATGCATTCCATCATATCCATGTCCTTTCTTGATCTCCCGGCCAGAAAACAGTCTGCTGGGACCGGCCTACCGGCCCTCCTCCAGATCCCTTCCCAGGACCTGTACCTTTCCGTTTACGGTCCAGGCTCCGGAGCTGTCCACCGTATACCCGTCGGGCGTCACTGCATCCGACAGCATCCTGCCGCTTTCCGGCTCCAGGTAATAGCACCTTCCGTTGATCCAGTTCCATCCGGTCAGCATCCTGCCGCTGGGGCCAAAGGCGTACCAGATTCCTCCGATCCTGTGCCAGCCTGTATACATGCGCCCCAGACTGCCGTCGGAAATATCATGGAGATAATACCAGTTTCCGTCTGCCGGGTCCTGGAACCATCCAGTCACCATGGCCCCGTCGCTGGAAAACCGGAACCAGGACGTGCTTTCCTGGCCCTCGCTCGCATAAGGATTGTGGATATAGGCCCATTCACCGGCATAGGTACGCCCGCCGCTGGTAAAGATCCACCTTCCCGAGCCATCCTGTACCCATACGCCTGTGACGCTTCCTTTGGGAGCCTGTACATCCGCCGTCTTTTTCCCCCTGGTGGTGATCCCCGAAGAAGCGCTGCCCGAAGAGTGGCCTCCGGAGCTGCCGGAGCCCGATGGACGGTATGTCTGGTCCTCCATTTTGAAATTTAGGACCACTGTGACCTCCTTCTTCTTATCCCCAGAGCCCACAACAGCCGTTGTAGTTTTCTGTGCAGAATACGGATATTTCTTCATGGCCTCCTGGATCCATCCGGCATTCACTGCCGGAGTTACCAGTCCGTCCCCGCTGACGGACAGAAGCTCTCTGTCAGCCTTCCACTCCAGCTCCGGCCAGTCCTCCTCCGCTTCCCCCTCCGGCATCTGGGGATACAGGACTGCCGTCACCTTCTGGCTCCCGGTCCCGGTCCATGTGAGCACCGGATCCGAACGGCGGCCGGTCTTTGTAAGCACCATGTCAAATTCCAGCTTTTCCCGGTCTGTCTGGATCTCCTCCGCCAGTACCTTTGTCTGATCCACCGTCACAAACGATACCTCTGCCCGGCAGGAAGCCGTCTGCCTGTTTCCCAGGGAATCATCCGCCGTGACGGTCACAAAGGCCGTCCTCTTCCCTTCTCCGCTCCGTCTGGCATAGGGATCTGCCTCGTGGACCGCGTCATCCGCTGCCATGATATCCCGGATCCACCGGGTGTCCTTCACAGCCTCCACTCTGGCATTTTTATAATCCTCCTCCGTATTTCCCTGTCCGTAGCCTCCGGCGTCCACCCGGATCACATTTTTATCGTCCACAGACCAGGAAACATCCCTTTTATCAAAATGATCCGGAGAAAAAACGGCGCTCAGTGTCTGCGGGCCGGTGACCGTCACTGTATCCACCGGACCTTTTCTGTCTCCCGTCAGCGTCCTTGTGACCGTAAAGAAAAGCTCCTCCCGGTCCAGGGAGGCCCCCTCTGCCGCCACCCGGGTCCTGTCCTTTATCTGGAAGGTGACCGGGATCCGGCAGTTGGCGGTCAGGGGCTTTCCCTCAAAGCTGGCCGCAGGTCTGGTCTTTGCAGTCAGCACAGCCAGACCTCCCAGGGTACCGTTTCCATATATGGTATCGGGGATCGGATACTTAAACCCCTTATCTGCCTGTTCCTTCTCCGCCTTCTCTATGATGTCCCGGAAAAAACCGGCCTTCAGATCCAGCTCCAGGGATGCGCTCAGCTCCGTATAGCCCTCGCTGTCCTCATCGGGATTCTGCTTTAAAAGAAGAAGCTCTCCGTCGTCCACGCTCCACTGGACACGGCTGTCGGCCACATCATTGTTCTTATCCACAACTGCCTCCACCTTCACCTCCTGGACCTTCGTTCCCTCTTCCAGGCTTCCATTTATGTATCTGGCGATCAGCTTTCCCGCGTCATTTCTAACCTCTGTGACGATAGAAGGGGACTTTCTGTTCCCGGTCCTCTCCTCTGTCACATGGAAGGCCAGCTCCTCCGGCGTCACCCGGATATCTGCCGCCACCTTTTTATACACAGCCGAAATTTCCGTATCATGCTCCGGCATCACAAAGGTATAGGAGCCTCCGGTCTGATACGCCATGGGTGTTTTCCCGCCCCCGGCTCCTGTATAAAATGGAACTCCGTCCATCTGGTATTTCTCCTCCCCGGTATTTCTGGGGGCCGTGATCACTGTGACCGTATCTCCTGCCGCCACAGCCCCCCGGTGGGACTTATCCAGCTCCTTACTGTAAGCGGATCCGCCCCGGGCCGCCAGCGATGCCACATCATAATAATTCTGTACGTTGGCCGCCGTATCGATCTGGAGCACCGAGACCAGGAAGCCTCTGGCCGGCCGTCCCGTCTTTCCCGGTGCAAAATGGTCCGGAGAAAATTCCATCTCCTTCACCGAATCCTCTGTGTCGATCACATGAAGCTCTCCTTCCTCCAGCTCCTCATAGAAGTACCGTTCCTCCTCCGGCCTGGTGCTCTGTCCCTGGACCAGGGTAAACCCATTGTCCTTCCCGTGCCAGAAGCCGATATGGGCGTCGTAGCCAAACCGGTTATCGTCCGGGATCCCGGAGCCGCAGACTCCGGCCATGATCTTTCCCTCTGTATCCGCAAACAGATAGGCCAGATCTGCCCCGGCCTCCGTTCCATAACGGAAATGAAAGCCCGTATCATGGGTCCCGATGAACGTTCCCTCCCGGGCGCTGCTCCCCAGGCCCGAGCTGGCGATCTTTCCCTCAAACCTTGCCACCTTCATTTTGCCCGAGGCATATTTTCCCGTCACGCCCCCAATGGCCTGGGAGCCGCTTCCTCCAATGGTCCCCATGACGTGGACATTGAAAATATCCGTATCGTTCTGGAAGCCTGTGATCCCTCCCACATAGCCGCCGCCCTGGATCCTGGCGTTCAGGCTGTCTCCGGTATTTACCGTGCAGTCTGAGATCACAGAGCCTGCGGCCTTTCCGGCGATCCCCCCGGCAAAGGTCTCCTTTCCCTTTCCCAGATCCATGGCCACATGGTCCGCCGTACAGTTTTCCACCACCGTATCCGCGATCTCCCCGGCAACCCCTCCGGTGTTTCCTGCTGTCTTTAAGGCTCCTGCCACAGCCACATTCCGGATCACACTGTCCTGTACGCTGCCAGCCAGGATCCCAGCCGTTTCTCCCGCTGTGATCACATGCCCGGGACTCACTGTAAGATCTGTGATCTCTGAATCCCTTACGGCCCCGAATAATCCCATATGGCTCCAGTCTGGGCGGTAAAGACGGAAATTGGAAATGGTCTTTCCATTGCCGTCAAAACGCCCCTGGAAGGCCGGGATATGAGCCGAATGGATCTGGGAACTGTTCCGGTAAAAGCCTATGGGGATCCATTCCATCCCTCCCAGATCGATGTCCCTTGTAAGCTCAAAGCAGGCCCCGGAATAATCGCCCGGATACGTTCCCTCCCCCTCTTTGATCTCCATTCCCATGGCCGCAAGCCTGGAAAGGCCCATGAGCTGTGCCTTTGTGGAGATCTGGAACGGCTTTTCCCGGCTTCCGTCCCCTCTGGTCCCATCCAGGAAGCCCAGGTCTCCGACCCAGTTTTCCCACAGATCTTTGGACTCCGTCATCAGAAGCGGACGGCCCAGGGCATTGGAGCCTGTGGCCCTGCGGACGTGTTCCGTCTGCTCCCAGGCAAATCCTTTCATCGGATCTCCCAGCACCAGACCTGCGCACAGGCAGAATACTGCTGCCCGGCCGGCCTTCCCGGCCAGTCTCATTTTCATTTCACGTTTTTCAAACTGCATACGTTTTCCTCCTGTTACAATAAAAATCCATCCCCTCTGTTCCCAGTGCCTGCCTGATCCAGGAGCCCCGGCTATGACTGCGGCAGACAGTACGCCGGACGGAGGCCGAAGCTTCCGTCAGAAACCTCTGCCGGGCCTATGGTCCCATCCCTCAGATCCACCGCATATGCCTCCGTTCCATAGGTGAAGCCTCCGTTTTCTCCCTCCTGGTAAACAGGAGTCCTGAGCCAGTATCCCCGGCTGTACGAACTTTCCTCTGACACTGTGTCCCACAGCTCCTCCCTGTATTCCAGCGCCTCCTCCACCGACAGAAGGAACATCCGGTCTGACATCATCTGCGGAAGGAGCGTATATTTCACCAGCTCCGTTTCCGCCGCCTCTCCCTCCGTACCTGGAGAAGTCTGCCCGAGAAAAGCCGTGCGGACCCCGACGTTTACAGGCATAAGGGCCCCGGCTCCCATCTGGAGACCGGCTTCTCCCGTACAGCGGTCCCGGAGCCATTTCCGTATCTCCGAGTCCTTATAATTATTGTTTTTTCCAAATGTGATGATCTTTTTCTGGGAATCTGTACTGTCCATATCTGACCGTATGACAGTTTCGCATAAGAATAATGCGCATTTCTGATGATCGGTTCCTGTACTGCTGTAATCGTCGTCCACGCACCGGAACTGGTATGTGTCCTTCCCGAGCCTTCTCGTCTGGATGTCGCCCACGGCCCACCGGCCTGTCTCGATCGGTTCATCCCCGTTCAGAGGATCCCTGCACCGGTCACAGAGCCTGTCCCGGTCCGCATCCAGGTGCCCCAGGGCGGCCGGGAATCGGACCTTTCTCAGCCCGCAGAGGCGGCAGGTCAGTTCCTCCTTTCCTCCCCAGAGACAGGTCCCGGCCTCCAGGATCCTGGTCTCCCACCGGTGGGTACACGCTTCCTGGTCCGGCTGACGCTCAAACCCGATGCGGCAGGTCACATATCTGCGACCGTTTTCCTCATATTCCTCGATTTTTGTGTTGGAAATATTGACGGCAGCCGGGAACATCTGGGCGATCACCAGGGTCTCCGGCTCGTAATCCTCCCCGGTGATAAAAAACTCCTCCCTCTCCTTCCCGGCTCCTGCGGAAACCAGTTCCATAAGAAGGCGGCGGCATTCCTGGTCTCCGGAAACCATATATTCCGGCTCTCCGGACATCCGCTCCTTATCCAGCAGCCCGGCATAGGATTCCATATCCAGGCAGAAAGCCCTTCCTGTACAAAGTCCCGACAGGACGGCCGCTGCCAGAACTCCCCCTATTCTCTTTTTTTTCATAATACCTCCAGGATCTTTTGGCTGATGACGCCAAAGCATTGTGTGTGTTCAAAGAAATGAATTTAGAATATTTACAGACAGTATACCATTCACCTTTCCGGTGTGTCCATGGCGGATCCATAAAAAATGCATGGTAAAAACCATGCATTCCGCCAAACTTGATAGTAATAAAAAAATGATTTCCTGTCATTCTGCCAGTCCATCGGAAGGCAGCCGGGCAGAAAAGCCATGGTCCCGGGGCAGGACCACGGCTCCGCCTCTGGCTGCTATTCTCCAAAGGTCAGCCGCTCCAGCTCCTCCGCAGTTGTGATCCCCTGGTCCACCAGCCGCAGAAGATCATCCCGCAGCGTCCTCATTCCCAGGATATTTTCTGCATAGGAGGCGATCTCCTCCTCCCGGCAGCCTCCGGCGATCATTGTGCGGATGGTCTTATCCACCGCCAGTACCTCGTGGACAGCGGTCCGCCCCCTGTATCCCGTATAGCCGCAGCGGGCACAGCCGGTTCCGTACCGGATCCGGCGGATCCCCGGTCCCAGAAGCTTCCTTTCTTCCCCGTCCGGTTCCCTTTCTGTCTTACAGTCCGGACAGATCTTCCTTACGAGCCTCTGGGCCAGGATGCCGCTCAGGCTGCTGGCCGCCAGATACGGCTCCGCACCCATGTCCAGCATCCGCACCACAGTCCCCGCCGCGTTGTTCGTATGAAGCGTAGAAAGCACCAGATGCCCCGTTACCGCGGCCCGGACACTGGTCTTCAGCGTCTGGCTGTCCCTGGTCTCTCCTACCATGATCACGTCCGGATCCTGTCGCAGGGCAGCCCGGAGCCCCGTTTCAAACGTAAGCCCGGCCTGGGTATTGACCTGCATCTGGCTGATGCCCCGGATGTGCTTCTCCACCGGATCCTCAATGGCCACAATGTTCACCGGAAGCTCCGCCAGCCTCTCCAGGATCATATAAAGTGTCGTCGTCTTGCCGGAGCCTGTGGGCCCGGTGATATAAAAGATCCCGTTGGGCCGCTTTAAGATATCCAGTACCTTTCCATAATTTTCCTCACTCATGCCGAAGGTTTCCGGGCTGTCGATGACTGTATCTGTATTCAGAAAGCGGAGGACTGCCTTTTCGCCGTGTATGGTTGGGACCACGCTGACCCGCAGATCCGCCAGCTTCCCCTGGATGGAAGCCCTTATGTGGCCGTCCTGGGGAAGCCGTTTTTCCGCAATGTCCATATCCGCCATGACCTTCACACGGGTAAGGATCATGGGATGGTGCCTCATTTCCACAGCTGTACATACCTTAAGCTGTCCGTCTGTGCGCATCCGCACGGTCATCTGCTCCTCTCCCGGCTCCAGATGGATGTCGCTGGCCTTTTCCCGTAGCCCCAGGGACAGCAGATTATCCACAAACTGCACCGCCATGTTTTCTCCACCCTCCAGGCCCTTTAAAATTTCCGTTTCCCTCATGAATCTCCTCCGTCTATGTACCAGACCGCCGGATAGGAAGCTCCCCCCGCGGCGGCCTGCCCGGTCCTTTCGCTGCCTTCGAGCCTTCCAGTTCCATAAAAAGGAACGTTCAGAAGCTCCACCCTCCCAGTCCTCTCATATAGAAGCTCTTCTCCCTGGTTTACCCGTACCGTCAGCCAAAGGCTTCTTTCTCCTGCTGCCCGGATCCCGATCTCCACATCGGAAAAACTCCCGAACGTATCCCCGTCGATGCGCTTCCACGGCTTTTCCGAAAGCGATACACATTCTGCGTATCTGAGCTCCCCGGCTGCCAGCTCAAAGACCGCGTCCCCTCTCATGGCCGCCGCCGTTTCCCCAGACAGCCTGCGGGCTGTCCGCTGGGCCATGAGCATCAGGGGAAGGGCTGTCAAAAGCACCGCTCCTGCCAGCATGACAGCCGCCATCAGCTCCACCAGTGTAAATCCCCTGGTCCCCTTCATTCTGTCCCCCTCTGATCCGAAAACGCAGGATTCAAAGACTGCCGTTCCAGCTCTCCTGTTCCCGGCTCCATTCCAAAGCCATGGATAAAAAGCTCTCTGTTACGGCCTGTAACTGTCTGGCGGCGCACACAGCCCTCTCCGGATATGACGGTTCCGTCCCCTGTCCGCATCCTGAAGCGCGCCGGGACCTCCCGGACCGTCTCTGTATTCTTCAGCCGTTCCGCCCGTCTCTCCATACGAAGGCCAAAGGAGATCCCCAGGCTCAGAATGCCCGAGGCCATCATCACCAGAGCCACAGCCGTGACCGCCTCCACCAGCGCGTATCCCTTCTTTCCCATTTTCATTCCTCCAAAGGCTCTGCCGGAGCATACCGCACCGGCCTCCAAACCGGTGCTACCGCAGATGAAGGCGTGACACCGCCGCCGCTTTCTTCCGTTTTCTCCAGGAGCAGGGAGATGGCCTCCGTCTGCCCTCCATAGGCGCACATCCCGTACAGGACCAGATTTCTTCCTTCCTCTCCGGCCCAGACAGTGACCGGGACCGTAAACGTTTCCAGACCGTCCTCCGGGATCACCTCCAACTCCGTTTTCTCCGGCTCCATTTCCTCCCCTGGTCTGTTTCCTTCCATAATATCCTGCGCCAGAAGCCTCACCGCTGTCAGAGCCCCATCCCGGGCCACATTTTTCTCCAGAGTCCTCACGGTCTGCCGGTTCAGGGCCCGCCCTGATGCAAACAGGACAGAAGCCATCACCAGAAATACCAGGATCACTGCCATGGCCTCCAACATGGCTGACCCCTTCATCCTCCGGAGCCGGCCTGCCCGGCGGCGGAAAATCTCCTTCCTGCACCGGGGCCGTCCATTCCTATCCCATGTACCCATACATCCTCCAAAGCGGAACCATGATCCCCAGAAGGACCGCGCCGATGACCGCTCCCAGCCCCAGGATCATCACCGGCTCCACCAGGCTCACCAGACGGGAAACGGCCATATCCGCCTCGTATTCAAAGCTGTCCGCAGTATTTTTTAACATCACGTCCAGCTTTCCCGTTTCCTCCCCTGTGAGGACCATGAGAGCCAGCCTCCGGTCCAGCCCGTCCACATCCCTTATGGCCAGGCTGAGGGCCTCTCCGTTCTGAAGCCGTTCAGACAGGAACCGTGTCTGAAGCTCCACATACCGGTTTCCCACGGTCCTGCCTGCCGTTTCCAGACACGTCAGCATGGGGATGCCGCCGGCATACAGAATGCTTAAGGATTCAGCAAACCGGAAGGTATAGACCGATCTCAAGAGCCTTCCAGCCACTGGAAGCCTCAGACACAGACGGTCCAGAAACAGCCGGATCCTCCGTTTTTTCCCCGCGCGTTCCCAGACCGCTGTCCACAGGACCGTGAAAACCAGGATCAGATACCACCATTCTTTCAGAAATATACTGACCGCCATGAGAAAACGGGTGAACCGCGGAAGCTCCATCTCTCCAAGCAGCGGCTCCAGCGTGGGCATGATCACAAGAAAAACAGCCAGAACCAGAAAGACCGACAGGAGCCCCAGAAATTTCGGATACAGGAGCGCTCCCTGGATCCGGCGCTGCATCCGGTGCTCCTTCCGGTAATGGACCGCCAGCCTTCCGGCCATTTCCTGCACGGTCCCTCCCGCTTCCCCTGCACGGATCATGTTGACAGCCATTTCCGGGAATACGCCCGTCTGCTCCATGGCGCTGCTGGCCAGGGTCCCCTTCTCCATCTTCCCGCGGAGCTCTTCATATATTTTCCGGAACCTTCTGCTGTCCGTACAGTCCCTGAGGATCCCCAGAGCCCTGCATAACGGGATCCCCGAGCCGGTCATCACCGCCATCTGCTGGAAAAAATCAGCCAGCTCCCCGGATCCCCATTCCTTTTTTCTTTCAATGCCTTCCATATATACGTCTCCCTGCGCGTACTCAGCCAAAAAGCCCCGCATACCAGAAAAAAATCCTCTCTCCATAAAACAGGCTGATCCCAAGTCCCAGGCACAGGGCCGGGCCAAAGGCCATATGGGCCCCCTCCCCAGGCTTCGCCCGTCCCGACGCCAGAAGCCATACCGCCTCCAGCCCGCCCAGCAGAAAGCCAAGGAACACGCCGGGAAGGAGCGCCCTCCAGCCCAGATAAAAGCCCATGATGGAAATCAGAAGGATATCTCCGCCGCCAAAGGCTTCCTTTACGACCATGCATAATGTATACATAGGAACCGACACACAGACCATGCCCATCAGACGCTCCCCCACAGGCAGTCCCGGAAAAAGAAAAAAGTCCGCCAGGGCGCATATGGCCAGAGCGCCGCTTAAGGCGTATGGGATCTCCATGGTCCTCCCATCGATCCAGCCAATGACTGCCAGCAGACCTGCTGTGACGAGCTTCAGTAAAAGTTCTTCCATTCCTTTCCTCCACGATCCGTACCACGCCCCGGCCGTCTGGCCCGGTCTCCAGTATAGCAAAAGCGCCGCACATCCTTTCATGCGCCGCGCCAGAGTTTAAGCTTCTGTATATGTCCCGTCCACAGTATCAAAGACCCAGTCTGAGCCTTCACCATGAAAGACGACCGCCGTACAGGCGGCTCCGTCCTTTCCGTTTTCCAGGTAAATGGAAAAGGTTCCGGCAGAGCCTCCGCTCCCCGGCGTTCCCTCTCCGGACCCGATTCCGCCAACACCGGAAAGCTCCTCCACATCCTTCAGAAACCTTTCCATATCCAGGCCCTCCACTGTGACCGTGCCTTCTCCAGCCTTCAGAAAAGCCTCCTCCAGACAGGACTGGGCCGCCACATAAATGGCCCGGCATTCAGACAGATGCTCTGCCGCCCTGGCCTTTTTCACATAGCCCGCAAAAACCGGAGTTGCCGCAGCGGCCAGGACCGCCATGATCACGATCACGACCATCAGCTCCACCAGAGTAAACCCCTTCTTTGCTTTCTTCATCCTGCCGTCCTCCCAGATCGTACTCTCCCGCCGTCAAATGCGCGTCAGCACCCTAATCTTAATAAAATTGCCAGAATTTGTCAATCTTATCCAGATATTGCGGATAAATGGAGGATCCGGCTGCAAATCTTTTCCAAAAGCTCCTGGGAATGGCTCACTGCCACCAGGGAGATCCCCCGGCTCTGGGTCTCATTTAAAAGGGCGCTCCAGATCTGCCTCTGGGTGATCAGATCCAGCATGGCCGTGATCTCGTCGGCCAGAAGGATCTCCGTTCTCTGTCCCAGGGCCCGGGCGATGCTAAACCGCTGGAGCTCCCCGCCGGATACCTCTGCCGGATACCGTTCCTTCCACTCCTCCAGGATCCCCATTTCCTTTTCTATGCGCCCTCTCATGACGCCGCCGTCCTCCGGCCAGTCCCCCTCCGCCAGCACCGTTTTCAGCCGTCTGGCCGGGTTTACCGAAAGCTCCGGGTGCTGCCAGATCATCTGGACCGGAACGTATCCCCGGAAGCGCTCCAGAGGAGTCCCGTCCAGCAGCACCTCCCCGCTTTCCGGCCTTTCATATCCAGCCAGGATCTTTAAAAGCGTAGTCTTTCCAAAGCCGCTGGGGGCCATGATCCCCACCCGTTCCCCGCTTTCCACGGTCAGATCCACATGGGCCAGGACCTGTCTCTCTCCTTCCCCATACCTAAAGGAAATATCCCTTGCTTCCAGCTTCATCGTCCATATTCCTTTCTCATATATTCCAGGATCCCTTCATCGGGGATCCCGCCCTCCCGGCCATCTTCCAAAGTGTCCGCGGACGGCCATTTCCCCGGCATGGACCGGCAAAGGGCCTTTGTATACGGATGCTTTAACAGACTCTCATCCAGAAAGGAGGAGGCTTCCGTTTCCTCCACGGTCCTGCCTCCGTAAAGCACCGTCACCCGGTCCACCGACCGGACCGCCAGCTCCAGATCATGGGTGATGAGGAGCACACCGGCCCCCCGCTCTGCCATCTGCCTAAAATGATCCATGACCCCCATGGCCGTTTCCTTATCAAGCCCCGGCGTGGGCTCGTCGGCAATGACTAACTCTGCATCCTCCATGGCCGCTGTGGAGATCAGCACCCGCCTGGCCATACCGCCCGAAAGCTGGAAGGGATACTTGTCCATGACCTCCAGGCCCAGTCCACAGGAACACAGGATATTTTTGCATTTTTCCAGAATTTCCGGATTCTTTCTTCCTTTTGTGAGCTGCTGCCCGGTCTTCATCAGCGGATCCAGATACGTCACGCTCTGGGGCACCAGGACCAGCTCACGGCCCCTCAGCCGCCGGACACGCTCCCTGGTCAGCGGCGTTCCTTTAAACAGGATCTCCCCGCTCATGGAGGCATTATATGGAAGGATCCCCATGACCGCGTGGGCCAGCAAGCTCTTTCCCGATCCGCTGGCACCCACCACGGCCACGATCTCCCCGCTCCGGATCCTCAGATCCAGGTCTGTGACCGCCTGGATCTCCTTCCGTCCAAAGCCCCGGTCATACTGGGTGAAGGATACGGACAGGCCCTTTACTGTGAGGATCTCCTCCTCTGCTCTGTGATTCTCCATATGCTCCTCCTCCTTACTCATGGACACTGCCCGGAGCCGCCATCCGGCATATGGTCTGCCCCGCATAATGGAACATCAGCACCACCGCCGTCAGAAGAAGCCCCGGAAACAGCGCCAGCCACCATTTTCCCATGGCCAGATATTTCATGCTCTCCGATAAAATGATCCCAATGGCCGGTTCCTCCGGCGAAAGACCGAACCCCAGAAAGGTGATGCTGGCCTCGTGGAGGATGGCATGGGGGAACATGAGGATCAGCCCAGTGATAAACTGGGGGAGAAGGTTCGGCGCCATATGATGGAATGCAAGATAGGCCCTGCTCTTTCCAAGCTTCCCGGCGATCCGGATATACGGACTCTCCCGGAGCTGGAACACCTCCCCGCGGATCAGCCTGGCCAGAGACGCCCAGTGGGTGAGGGCGATGCCAAGGGTCACGCCCCAGAAGCCCTTTCCACAGGCAAAGGAGATCAGGATCAGAAGCAGCATGTGGGGGATCCCCATGACCAGATCGATCAGAAGGGTCACAAGCCCGTCCACCGCCCGTCCCAGGACCGCCGCCGAAAGCCCCAGGAGAAAGGCGATGACCGCGCTGACCGCGGCCGTTAAAAGCCCCAGGCGGATACTCATGGAAAGGCCCGCCACAGTACGGACAAACATATCCCGCCCCATCCAGTCAGTGCCGAACAGATATCCGGCACAGGGCGGAAGGTTCTTCCTGGAAAAATCCGTGACCAACGCCGCATCCTGCCATACGTACCCCAGAATGGCCACCAGGAGCAGGAACAGGACCGACGCCCCAAACAATACCATGGAAAAAAGGCGGCGGTTCCCCAGCCTCTTCCCGTTTTCTCTTTTCTCCATACCGCTCATCGGGCCGCTCCTTTCCGGATCCTGGGATCCACGATTCCATAAAGAACGCTGGCCGCCAGGTTCCCGGAAGCTGCCAGCACCGCTGTGACCACTGTGATCCCCAGAAGAAGGGACACGTCGCTTCCCAGTCCGGCCGTCACTGCCGCCTGGCCCAGCCCCGGATAGGAAAATACCTGCTCCACCAGCACAGAGCCGCCGATGATCTCGCTGATGGATGCAAACTGTAAGGTCATGGCAGGGATCAGCACATTCCGGAGGCCGTGGCGGAGGACGATGGAGGTTTCCGACTCCCCTCTAGCCCTGGCAAACAGCACAAAGTCGCTTTCCATGATGCTGACCATTTTTTCCCTGGTATGGAGGGCCACTGAGGAGATCCCCGTAAGACTTAAGGCCGCCGCCGGCAGGATTGCATGGCGGATCCTGTCTACAAAGGAGATCTCCTCCGCCGTTATGCCGATGGGGACGCTTAATCCAATGGGAAACCACTTAAAATAGACGGCAAAGACCATAAGGAGGACCATGGCGGTCCAGAAGGCGGGGGTACTGGCTGCCAGGAGAGAATATCCCGTTACCAGCCGGTCACAGATCCCTCCCCGTTTTCTCCCAGCCAAAACTCCCAGGGTAAAGCCCAAAAGGCCCGAAAGCAGCCAGGAAGAGGCCAGGAGCCAGAGAGAGTTGGAAAGCTTTTCCCAGATCACCTCCGCCACTGGTCTCCGGTACAGAAGGGAGGTCCCCATATCTCCTCTCAGAACATCCGCTGCCCAGGAAAGATACCGCTCTGCCGGAGGCAGGTCCACCCCCCAGTATCCCTTAAGCCGCTCTACCTGCTCCGGGCTCATGGCTCCAAGGGCCGCCTGTCCCACGTTGGTCTGGAGGGGATCCACCGGGGAAACCGAAAGAAGGACAAAGGCCAGGATGCTCACCAGGGCCACCAGAAGGGCCATGCGGGCAGTCTGGAAGGCCAGAAGCCCCCAGACTGTTTTTCCAGTTCCATGGCCCGTCCTTCCGCTCCGGTGCGCCCTCCGGCCTACTCCCATGTCCACTGGTCCACATTATTTACGATGGACCAGCCATGGCCGTGGGGATGGAGCTTCTGCTCCGCCACCTGGAGCCCGTCCTTCACCCAGTACAGATGGTCGATGTTCACCAGCCAGATCCAGGGAAGATCCCCCTCCTGGGTAATGCCGGTCCCGCCGTCCCACTGGGCCTTTTTCCAAAGCTCATAAGAGGCCTCCAGATCCGTACAGGCCAGGGCCTCGTCCATATAGGCGTCCACGGCCCCGTTGGAATAGGGAGAATACTGGGCATACTTCCCACCCGGCCTTGTGTGGTAGATATTATAAAGCTCCATGGGCGTGTGGGCTCCCCATCCCCACATCAAAGGCTCCGACTGGGCCCGGTCATAGGCCGTATCCCAGCCCACGCCTTCCACAGTCACATGGATCCCAAACGCTGCCATCTGGTTGGCCGTATCCTCTGAAAGGGCCTGGCGGACCGAATCTCCTGCGGAGTAAAGCATTGTGAATCCAGCCTTCTTTCCATCCTTTTCCCGGATCCCGTCCGCTCCTGTCTTCCATCCGGCTTCATCCAGAAGCCGCTCCGCCTCCTGGGGATCGAAGGCAGCTTCAGAATCCTTGCTGTACCAGGGCATCTTGTCGCAGACGCTGTACGCAATGGTCCCGTGGCCGTTGAGCACATGGTCGATCATGGCCTGCCGGTCGATGGCCAGGTTAATGGCCCGGCGGACACGGACGTCACTGGTGAAATCATTTCCAATGGGAACTCCGTTTTTATCGGTCTCCCCGGCCGGCACAGCCGGAAGATTAAAGCCCCGGTTGTCCACCGTCTCACAGGAAAACAGCGAAAAGCCGTCCATGGTCTGGTCCGAGTAGGCCGCCGAGGTGTAGGCCAGATCCACCTGGCCGGAAAGAGCCGCCGCATAGGCCGCGTCCTCCTCCATGAACAGCACCGTCACCTTCTTCATCCTCGGAGCTTCCCCGTAATAATCCGGATTGGCCTCAAAGATCACCTGCTGCCCCTTGTCCCACTGCTTTAAAATATATCGTCCGGAGCCAATGGGCTTCTGTCCGTAATCCGGGCCATAGGCGTGTTCCGGAACGATCCCTGTGATGGCCATGGTATAAGGCCAGATGGAGTAGGGCCGGTTCATATGGAACTCCACGGTGGTATCGTCCACCGCAACGGCCTCCTTCAGCATGGTAAAATCGTTGACAGAGCTTGTATCCTTCAGCGTGTTATAGGTAAAGGCCACATCCTCTGCGGTCAGCGGCTCTCCGTCCGAAAATCTCACATCATCCCGGATCTTCACCTGCCAGGTGAGTCCGTCCTCACTGGCCTGGACGTCCTCCGCCAGGTCATAGCCAATCTTAAGGTCCGGCGTGGTCACCGTCAGAGTGCTCTGGATCAGAGGCTCGTGGACGTGCTCACCGGCTCCCCAGCCGTATGCCGGGTCAAAGCCTGCCTCCGGCTCCGATGTGGGGCCCATGACCACGACGACCGAATCCCTGGTCTCAGCCTCTGCGGACTGGGAGCTTCCGCTTTCCGCCGTCCCGGCTCCCTCTGTCCCCTTACTGCCTTCTGCCTCTGTATTTCCTGCCGTTTCTGCGTTTTCCTGTCCGCCGGAGCAGCCCGTCACACAGGAGGCCGCCAGCGCCGCCGCCAGAAGGGCGGCTGTCACTCTCCATTTTTTCTGATGTCTCATATACGTTTCCTCTCTTTTTTCTGCAAAACCATAAGAAATACGCTGCGCAAGTTTCTCATGGCTATCGCGGTAGTCGCCAAGGTCTCGTGCACACGCAGACTTGGGCTCGCTGCCCGCACAAATAAAAAGGTACCAGAAAAATCAGGGAGCTTCTGTTCCCTGTACCTTCCTGGTACCTGATATCTGCGTGTTTTTTAGTCGCGGCCCATGCCGCCTGCATCCTTCTGGGTGCGGTATGCGGCTTCTGCCGCGCATATGTATTATCATAAAGTCTCCCGCCGGAAAGGTCAACTATTTTTTAAATTATACCGGACCAGCTCACCTCCTCCGTTTCAGAAGGCAGTACGCCACCCCCGTCAGAGTGCTCACCGCCGTCGCCGCCAGCGCCGGCCCCACGATGGCAGACGGGCTCACGCTGCCGTACTGGCTCCGGTAGGCGATCATATTGATGGGGATCAACTGAAGGGACGAGATATTGACGATCAGAAACGTACACATTTCATTGCTGGCCGTTCCCCTTCCGAAGGCCCCCGGCTTTTTCTGCCTTCTCCGCTCCTCCTCCAGGTTTTCCAGCTCCTCCATGGCCTTTAGCCCGGCGGGAGTCGCCGCCCAGCCCAGGCCCAGCATATTGGCGATCATATTGGTGGAGATATGGGCCGCCGCCGGATGGTCCTCCGGCATATCCGGAAATAAAAGCCGGATCACCGGCCTCATCTTTTTTGTCAGCGCCTGGATGAGCCCGGCCTCTTCCCCGACCTTAAGGATCCCGCACCAGAAGGACATGATCCCCAGCATCGTTAAGCACAGGGTCACCGCCTCTCTGGCCGAATCCAGGGCTCCGTTGGTCACCTGGGCCAGATTTCCATGAAACGCTCCCCACAGGATCCCCAGGGCCATCATCCCGGCCCACAGATAATTTAACATATAAAAATCCCACCCTTCTGCCAGATTTTATGACAGAAGGGCGGGATTTATTCGCTTTCCTCCTCCGGCTCCACGCCGCAGAGCTTTCGCATTACCTCTGGCACAGTCTCGATCCTCTTGCACCGGTATGCGTTGCTTCCGCAGAACAGCAGGGCTTCCTCTATATTTCCCTCAGCAGCATGGATGAGCGCCCGGGTGATGCAGTACGGGGTCTCCGCCGGATTGCAGTGCTCCAGGCACCGGAAGCAGCCCTTCACCGGGATCCTCCCCTCCTGGACCCTTTCCAGGAACCGGTTCCGTATGGCCCTTCCAGGCATTCCCACCGGGCTCCTTACGATCACGATATCCTTTTCCTCCGCATCCAGATATGCCTGCTTATAGGCAGGATCCGCGTCACATTCCTCTGTGGTCACGAAACGGGTCGCCACCTGGACGCCGTCGGCTCCCAGACGGAGCTGGCGCAGCACGTCCTCATGGTCAAAGATCCCTCCAGCTGTCACCACCGGGATCTCCTTTTTATACTTTCCGGCAAACTCCTTCACCACACCGATGATGCCGCGGATCTCCGCTTCATACTGCTCTCTTTTATACGTTTTTGACACGTACTGAGTGTCAACTTCATATTCAGAAAGCTCTTCTCTGGAAAAACCCAGATGGCCTCCGGCACAGGGGCCCTCCACCACCACAAAGTCCGGAGCTGTCTTATGCTTCCGGTCCCACATTTTGCAGATCACCGACGCTGACTTAATGGAGGAAACAATGGGAGCCAGCATGGGACGGCAAAAAAACTCCCCTCCCATTTCCTCTGCGGCCTCCCTCACATATCTGGGCAGATCCACCGGAAGCCCCGCGCCGGAGATGATCACATCCGTTCCAGCCTTCACGGCCTCCTTCACATACCGGGCGTACTCCTTCGTAGCCACCATGATATTAAAGCCCAGGATCCCCTCCGGGGCGATCTTCCTGGCCTTTTTAAGCTCCTTATGGATGGCTCTCAGATTGGCTCCCATGGGATCCTTAGAAAAATCCGGATCCTTAAAGCCGATCTGGGCTGTGGAAATGATCCCGATCCCTCCGGCCTTTGCCACAGCTCCCGCCAGGGACGAAAGGCTGATCCCAACGCCCATGCCGCCCTGGATCACCGGGTATTCTGCCGTCAGCGGACCGATCTTCAACGGCTTTAACTGTAACGCTGCTTCTCCCATAATTCCCTCTTTTCCCCGGCTTACGGCCGGTCTGTCCTAAAATCTGCGGAACCGCTCATACCGGAGGAGAGCCGTCTCCTCCGGATCCACGTCTCTCCAGTCCTCCAGGAACCGGCTTAAGGCCTGGTCCAGATAGGAAGCAATGGCCGGAAGCGTTTCCTTACATGCCGGCTCCTCCTCCGGGATCACCCGCTCGATGATCCCCAGCTCATAAAGCTCTCTGGCCGTGATCTTCATGACTCCGGCCGCCTCTCCGGCCCGCTTGCTGTCCTTCCAGAGGATCGAGGCAAAGCCCTCCGGCGACAGTACGGAATAAATGGCGTTTTCCATCATCCATACCTCGTTGGCCACGGCCATGGCCAGGGCGCCGCCGCTCCCGCCTTCTCCAATGACAATGGAGAGCACCGGAACCTTAAGCCCCGACATCTCCATAAGATTTCTGGCAATAGCCTCGCCCTGGCCCCGCTCCTCGGCCTCAAGGCCGCAGAATGCGCCGGGGGTATCCACAAAGCAGATCACCGGACGGCCGAAGGTCTCCGCCTGCTTCATGAGCCGCAGGGCCTTCCGGTAGCCGTCAGGAGAAGGCATCCCGAAATTCCGGTGGATATTGTCCTTGGTGGTCTTTCCCTTCTCCTGTCCGATCACCGTCACAGGGATCCCATGGAACTCTGCGATCCCGCCGATGATGGCCCCGTCGTCTTTGAAGTACCGGTCTCCATGAAATTCCATGAAATTTTCAAATAATGCATCAATATAATCAGAAGCCACCAGCCGGTCGGCCTTTCTGGAAAGGAGCACCGAATCCCAGGCGCTCCGGATCACAGCTCCGGCCCTGCTCTGGACGGCTGAAAGAAGAGAGCCTGTGATGCCGTCGGAGCTCTCTTCCCGCTTCCGCGCCCCGCCGCCGTTCCTGACGCTGTCTCCGCCAGCTGTTCCTTTCTCTTTCCGGTGGAGCCGCAGGATGGTTTCCAGAGTCTTTTTTAATTCCTTCCGTTCCACGATCTTATCCACAAAGCCGTGATCCAGAAGAAACTCTGCTCTCTGGAACCCCTCCGGCAGCTTCTGGCCGATGGTCTGCTCGATGACCCTGGGGCCGGCAAAGCCGATGAGGGCCCCCGGTTCCGCCAGGATGATATCTCCCAGCATGGCGAAGCTGGCGGTGACGCCTCCAGTGGTAGGATCTGTCAGCACGCTGACAAACAGCTGGCCCGCGTCATGGTGGCGCTTTAAGGCTGCCGCCGTCTTGGCCATCTGCATCAGGGAAACGATCCCTTCCTGCATCCTGGCGCCGCCGGAGCAGGCAAAAAGCACCACCGGAAGCTTTTCCCTGGTGGCCCGTTCCACAGCCCTGGTGATCTTCTCACCCACATTGTGGCCCATGCTGCTCATAAGGAACCTGGCATCGCAGACGCCGATCACTGCCGGATTGCCGCCGATCTTCCCGCAGCCGGTAACGATGGCCTCGTTGAGCCTGGACTTTTCCCTGGCTGCCTCCAGCTTTTTTTCATATCCAGGGAAGTTTAAGGGGTTGGAGACCTCCATTTCCCGATCCCATTCCTCAAAGGTGCCGGGATCCGTGACCATCTGGATCCTCCTCCAGGCATGGACGCGGAAATAGCCTCCGCATTTGGGGCAGACGTAAAAATTCTCCCTTACATCCTCCACATAGATGGGTTTCCCACACTTATTGCATTTTCTCCACATTCCGGCCGGAATCCCCGGTTCCTCTTCCTGTTTTTCCGTCTGCTCCGCCTCCGGGGCACGGTATCTGGTGTCGATCTTTGTATATGTTTTCTTGAACATATCCCGCAGCATGGAAAACCTCCTTCACTATCAGCAGTCTGGAAAATGGGACGGGATAAAATCCGTATCCACATTTCCCTCTTCAAAATCCCTGTCTCCGATGAGCTCATACTGGAAATCCACATTGGTGGTGATCCCCTCGATGACCAGTTCTCCCAGGGCGCTCCGCATCTTGGCAATGGCCGATGGCCGATCCTTGTCGTGGACGATGAGCTTTAAGATCATGGAATCATAGTTGGGCGGGATCGTATAATTATTATAGACCGCCGTATCCACCCGGACCCCGCGCCCGCCGGGAAGATGGATATCCGTGATGGTGCCCGGACACGGCATAAAGTGCTTATCCGGGTTTTCGGCATTGATCCGGCACTCAATGGCATGGCCGGTGATCTGGATATCCTCCTGGGTCACAGACAGCGGCTCCCCCGCCGCGATCCGGATCTGCTCCTTAATAAGGTCCAGATCCGTCACCGCCTCGGTCACCGGATGCTCCACCTGGATCCTGGTATTCATTTCCATGAAATAAAATTCTTTATTTTTATCCAAAAGGAACTCAATGGTCCCTGCATTCTCATAATGTACGGATCTTGCGGCCTTCACCGCCGCCTGGCCCATACGCTCACGAAGCTCTTCTGAGATAGCCGCCGACGGGGCCTCCTCCAGAAGCTTCTGGTGGCGTCTCTGAATGGAGCAGTCCCGCTCTCCCAGGTGGACCACATTTCCAAAGCTGTCCGCCAGGATCTGGAACTCGATGTGTCTGGGACGCTCCACAAACCGCTCGATGTACATGGTATCATCGGAAAATCCCTTGACCGATTCCATCTGGGCGTTCTGGAAATTGGACGCAAAATCGTCTTCCCCATAGGAGACCCGCATCCCCTTTCCGCCGCCGCCGCTGGACGCCTTGATCATCACAGGAAAGCCCACCTCTCTGGCAGTCTTTAAGCCCTCCTCCACCGTAAATACCGGCTCCTTACTTCCAGGGATCACCGGAACTCCGGCCTCCATCATGGTCTTTCTGGCCTCGGACTTATTTCCCATCCGGTGGATCACCTCTGCCGGAGGGCCGATGAACCGGATATGACATTTCTCGCACAGCTCTGCAAACCTGGCATTTTCCGATAAAAATCCAAAGCCGGGATGGATGGCATCTGCCTTCATGGCCACGCAGGCCGTAAGGATCTGCTCCATATTCAGATAGCTTTCTGCCGACGGGGCGGGGCCGATGCAGATGGCCTCGTCCGCTAACAGCGTATGAAGGGCGTCCCGGTCTGCCTCCGAATAGACAGCCACCGTTTTGATCCCCATTTCCCGGCATGCCCGGATGATCCGCACCGCGATCTCCCCGCGGTTGGCGATCAGAATTTTCTGAAACATATCTTCACCAGCCCTAACCGATCATAAACGTAAGCTCTGCGCTCACTGCGATCTTTCCGTCCACGGTGGCCGTGGCCTTTCCAACGCCCACCGGCCCTTTCCGTTTAATGATCTCACATTCCAGGCGGAGTCTGTCGCCGGGAACTACCTTTTTCTTAAATTTCACCCGGTCCATTCCGCCGAAATACGCCGTTTTTCCCTTATTTTCCTCCATGCTGAGGACGGCCACGGCTCCTGTCTGGGCCAGAGCCTCCACGATCAGAACGCCCGGCATCACCGGCTCCTCCGGGAAGTGACCGGAAAAATACGGCTCGTTATATGTGACTGCTTTATATCCAACAGCCCGCACGCCCGGCTCCAGCTCCTCGATGCAGTCCACCAGAAGAAATGGATGGCGGTGGGGGATGATCTCCTTGATTTCCTTGATTCCCAGCATATCTCTGCCTCCTGTTGTTTAACGGATCCGGAAAAGCGGCTGGCCGTATTCCACTGTCTCCTCGTTTTTCACAAGGATGGCCTCCACCACGCCGTCATACTCAGATTCGATCTCATTCATCAGCTTCATGGCCTCCACGATCCCGATGACCTGGCCTTTTTTTACATGGTCCCCGACCTTTACAAAGTCCTCGGCATCCGGAGCCGGAGAGGAATAAAACGTTCCCACCAGAGGACAGGCAACGACCCGGTCGGATACAGCTGTATCCGTCTGCGGAGCAGGACTGCCCTGGTTCCCGTTTAACGGCATTCCGGAAACGGTCTGGACGGTCTGGGTCACGGCTCCATCGGCCGGCTGGCAGCCAGCCAGCGCCGGAACCGCCTGGATGACTGCCGACTGCTCCTTTTTAATGACGATCTTCGTATCGCCCTGCTCGATCTTAAAGCCCGTCAGCCCATTGTCTGAAACGGCTTTGATCAGTTCGATGACATCCTTGATCTCCATGGCCTTCCCTCCTCTTTATTCTTCAAACTTCTTTACAAGCAGGCTGGCGTTGTGACCGCCAAAGCCCAGGGAATTGGAGATCGCACAATTCACGTCCATGGAAACGCCGCCGCCCATTACATAGTCCAGGTCACATTCCGGATCCGGAGTACGAAGGCCCGCTGTCTCATGGACAAAGCTGTCTTCAATGGATTTCACACAGGCGATGAACTCCACGCCTCCGGCCGCTCCCAGCAGATGGCCCACCATGGACTTGGTGGAGCTGATCTTTGTTTTGTATGCCTGGTCTCCCAGGGCCAGCTTGATGGCCTTCGTCTCAAACAGGTCATTGTGGTGAGTGCCTGTGCCGTGGGCATTGACATAGTCGATCTGCTCCGGCTTTACTCCAGCATCCTTCATGGCGTATTCCATGGCCTTTGCAGCCCCGCTGCCGTCCTCTGCCGGAGAGGTGATATGATAGGCGTCGCTGGTGGCCCCATAGCCCGCTAACTCTGCATAGATCCTTGCGCCCCGGGCCTTTGCGTGCTCCAGGGATTCCAGTACCACGACGCCTGCGCCTTCGCCCATGACGAAGCCGCCTCGCTCTGCGTCAAAGGGAATGGAGGCCCGCAGAGGATCCTCCGCTGTGGAAAGAGCTGTCAGACTTGTGAAGCCGGCCACGCCCAGGGGAGTAATGGAGCTTTCCGTACCCCCGGCCACCATGACCTCTGCCTCTCCGTGCTGAATGGCCCGCATGGCCTCTCCGATGGAGTGGGTCCCGGTGGCGCAGGCCGTCACCACATTCAGGCTCTTGCCCTTTAAACCAAACTGGATGGACACGTTTCCAGCGGCCATGTTGCTGATCATTAACGGCACCAGAAGGGGATTGATCCGTCCCGGCCCTTTTTCCAGAAGCTTCTGATACTCCCGTTCAATGGCCTGGAGGCTGCCGATGCCGGAGCTGACGCAGACGCCCACCCGGTAGGAATCCTCTTTTTCCATATCAATGCCCGCATCCTCTAAGGCCTGCTTTGACGCGGCCACAGCCAGCTGGGAGAACCGCTCCATTCTTCTGGCAGCCTTGGGATCCATATACTGCTTCGGGTCGAAATCCTTCACCTCTGCCGCCAGCTTTACTTTATAATCTGCTGTATCAAAGCTGGTGATGGGCCCGATGCCCACCGTTCCCTGCTTTAAGCTGTTCCAGAACGTATCCACATCGTTTCCAACGGGGGTGATGGCGCCCATGCCAGTTACTACAACTCTGTTCATTCTCTTGCTCTCCTTTTTGTCAGACTGACTCCTACATGGCCATGCCGCCGTCCACCTGGAGGACCTGGCCGGTGATATATGCTGCCCCGTCGGATGCCAGGAAGGCCACTGCCTCCGCCACATCCTGCGTCTCCCCGAACCGTTTTAAGGGGATCTGGTCCCCCATGGCCTTTTTCACATCATCGGGCAGAACGTCTGTCATTTCTGTATGGATAAAACCGGGAGCCACTGCGTTGGACGTGATCCCGCGGCTTCCCAGCTCCCTGGCCACGGATTTTGTAAGGCCGATGAGCCCCGCCTTGGAGGCGCAGTAATTGGCCTGGCCTGCATTCCCCATGACGCCTGAAACCGAGGAGATATTGATGATCCGGCCGCCCCTCTGCTTTAGCATCTGGCGGGAAACGTGCTTCACACAGTTGAACGCCCCCTTCAGATTGGTGGCAACCACCGCGTCAAAATCGTCCTCCGACATTTTCATGATCAGATTATCCCTGGTGATCCCGGCGTTATTGACTAAAATATCCAGCCGCCCGTATTTCTTTACAATGGAATCGATCAGCTCCCTGGACTGGGAAAAATCTGCCACACTGCACTGGATGGCCTCCGCCTGGCCGCCGTTTTCCTCGATCTCCTTCACTGTCTCTTCTGCCTTTTCCTTAGAGCCGTTGTAATTTACGATCACTGTGGCTCCGTATCCGGCCAGGGTCAGCGCGATCTGACGCCCGATACCTCTTCCAGCCCCTGTCACCAGGGCAATTTTTCCGCTTAAATCCATGGTCCGCCTCCTATTACAGTTCCTTTAACTTTTCCAGATCGTCCAGCTTTTCAATATTAACGGCCTTCACATCCCGGCTGATCTTTTTTACAAAGCCGGTCAGGGTCTTTCCGGGACCGATCTCTACGAACCGGTCCACGCCGTCTGCGATCATCCGCTCCACACTCTGCTGCCATTTTACAGAAGAATACACCTGTCTTTCCAGCAGAGGCTTTACCTCCTCAGCCCGGGTCACATATTCTGCGGTCACATTGGCCGCATAGGGGATCACGGGATCCGACAGCTTCACATTTTCCAGGAATTTCCCAAGCTTTTCTCCGGCTTCCTTAAGGAGCGCGGAATGGAAGGGGCCGCTGACGTTTAACGGCAGGACTCTTTTGGCTCCTGCCGCCTTTAACTGCTCTGCGGCCTGTGCCACTGCCTCCAGCCTTCCGGAAATAACGATCTGTCCCGGACAGTTATAATTTGCCACCTGGACTCCGTCTATGGGATCCACGACCTGGTCGATGGCCTCTGCGTTCATCCCCAGGACGGCGCTCATTCCCCCGATCCCGGCAGGAACGGCCTCCTGCATGAGGATGCCCCGGCGGCGCACCGTAAGGATGGCGTCCTCCGGAGTCATAACGCCGGAAGCTGCCAGGGCGCAGTATTCTCCAAGGCTTAAGCCCGCCGCCACATCCGGCCGGAAGCCCCGCTCCTCCATGACCTTTAACATGGCAACGCTCACCGTCACCATGGCCGCCTGGGTATACTCTGTGATATCCAGCCGGTCATTTTTTTCAAAGCAAAGCTCAGGCATGGAAAATCCCAGAAGCTCTGAAGCCTGGTCAAAAATTTTCCGTCCTGTCTCTGTATGTTCATAAAAATCCTGGCCCATGCCGCAGACCTGCGCGCCCTGTCCCGGAAAAATAAACGCCGTCTTTCCCATCTGTTCTCCCGCCTTTATCTTGCCAGCAGCTTTTCTGCCTGCTCCATCATCTCTTCGATCATTTCCTTACAGGTCTGTTCCTTTTTCACCATACCTGCGATCTGTCCGGCCATGACCACGCCGTCGGTCACATCGCCGTCCATGACTGCCTTTCTGAGGCCGCCCAGGGTCAGGTACTCCAGCTCCTCAAAGCTCTTTCCCTCTTCCTCCAGCTTCACATACTGTCTGGTCATCTGGTTTCTTAAGCAGCGCACCGGATGGCCATGGCTCCTGCCTGTGACGGCGGAGTCGATGTCCTTGGCTCCGATGACCCGCTTCTTATAATTTTCATGGACGATGGACTCCTTTGCCACCACGAACCGCGTTCCCATCTGAACCGCCTCCGCTCCCAGCATGAAGGCCGCCGCGATGCCGCGTCCGTCTCCGATGCCTCCGGCGGCGATCACCGGAATGCTGACCGCATCCGCCACCTGGGGAACCAGGGTCATGGTGGTGGCCTCACCGATATGGCCGCCGGACTCGGTGCCCTCTGCCACAACGGCGTCAGCGCCGCCCCGTTCCATGAGCTTTGCAAGGGCCACGGAAGCCACCACAGGGATCACTACGATCCCGGCGTCCTTCCACATCTTCATGTACTTTCCAGGATTCCCGGCCCCGGTGGTCACCACCTGGACGCCTTCCTCCACGACCACCTTTGCCACCTCGTCGGCGTAGGGGCTCATGAGCATGATGTTGACGCCGATGGGCTTTTTCGTCAGCTCCCTGGCCTTTCGGATCTCCTGGCGGACCACCTGGCCCGGCGCGTTGGCGCCGCCGATCAGTCCCAGGCCTCCGGCCTCAGAAACGGCCGCTGCCAGATGATGCTCCGCCACCCAGGCCATTCCGCCCTGGATGACCGGATATTCAATTCCCAACAATTCTGTGATTCTAGTTTTCATTCCGTTTCCAACCCTTTTCGACCGCTCTGCGGCTTATTCTACGCCCTTATCCTTTAAATACTTCATTACGTCGCCCACAGTCAGCAGATTCTGAAGATCCTCTGCCGGGATCTCCACAGAATACTCGTCCTCCAGGGCCATTACCATCTCAAACAGATCCAGGGAATCGGCTCCCAGGTCATCCTTAAAGGAGGATTCCTCTGTGATGGCTGCTGCGTCTGTGTTTAACTGCTCTGCGATGATCTCTTTCATTCTTTCTAACATGGTCATGATCTCCTTTTTTCCTTTTGATTTTTTACCATTCCATGAGTACGGCTCCCCAGGTCATCCCTGCGCCGAACCCGGACAAAATAATCTTATCTCCCGGCTGAAGCATATTTTTTTCCGCCATATCATTTAAAAGCAGCGGAATGGAAGCCGAAGAGGTGTTTCCATATTTACTGATGGTCATGGGGAACTTTTCCATGGGCTCCTTTAACCGTCTGGCGGCTGCCTCCACGATCCTCTCGTTGGCCTGATGGAGCACATAATACTTGATCTCCTCCCTGGAAATATGATTCCGTTCCAGAAGGATCTCAATGCTCTCGGGTACCTTTTTCACTGCGAACCGGAATACCTCCTGACCGTCCATGGTCATGAGCCCCAGCTCCGGCTTCGTTCCCGTAAGGAAATTTCCCAGGGTCCTGGAGGTGCAGGAAAGGATCGGCCCCTTCGTCCCGTCGGAACCCATGAGCATATCCACGACTCCCGTTTCCTCTGCCTTTAGGACTGCCGCCCCGGCTCCGTCTCCAAACAGCACGCAGGTTCCCCGGTCCGTCCAGTCCGTCACCTTGCTTAAGGTCTCGGCTCCGATGATCAGGGCCGTCTTATAGATCCCCGCCTGGAAAAATCCATGGACGATGTTCATGGCGAAGATAAATCCCGCGCAGGCCGCCGAAATATCAAAGGCCACGGCGTTTTCCGCGCCGATCATGGCCTGGACGCTGCATGCGTCGCTGGGATAATTGTTATCTGGCGACGAGGTTCCCAGGATGATGATGTCCAGCTCCCGGGCATCCACGCCCGCGGCCTTTAACGCCCGCCTGGCCGCCTCCGCCGCCAGGTCCCTGGTGGTCTCCCCTGTGGAGATCCGCCGTTCCGATATGCCGGTGCGGCTTCTGATCCACTCATCGCTGGTATCCACGATCTCTGATAGCTGGTCGTTGGTCACGACTCTCTCCGGTGCATACGCGCCGATTCCTGCAATTCTGGCTTTCATACTCTGTCCTTGTCGAATTTTGTTTTTGGTTTCAAATATTTTGATATTCAAATTATATTGCCTATGGTACGTCCTGGAAGAAGATTTGTCAAGAGGTTTTTCTGGATTTTTGTTCATATCCGCCCTTTGGCAGCTTTTTTTTGTTTTTTCCTCCCGCCCTCTCTATCTGGCCTGGTCAAATATTCCAAAATTGGCTATTTAAACAATGCCATTTTTTCTATATGATGATGCCATAAAGTCAATCGGCTTCCAGGGGATCTCAGATCCCCACGATTTCCCCATGATCCTGGAAGCCAGAAAAGCCAGCCGGAAAGGAGAACCCGTCATGTACACAGATACTACATTTGCACGCTTCAAAAAGATTGACGCCCACACCCACATCGGCGCCTTCGGAAGCCCCTTTAACATCCACTTTGATACAGAACGTCTCTTACAGCAGATGGAGACCTACAAGATAGAAAGGACCATCCTGGTGGCCAGCGGCCCCCACGCCAACGAAGATACCGCGGCGGCCTTCCGGGCAGAGCCCCAGAAGATCATCCCCTTAATGTGGATCAACTGCGCCGAAGGAAAGGAGGCTTACGATGCCCTGGAACACTATATCCGGGACGAGCATTTTGCCGGAGCCAAGCTCCAGCCCCTCTTTGACGGCTACACCGCCGACGCTCCCTGTGTGGATCCCGTGGCAGAGATCTGCGAGGCATACGGAAAGCCCCTGTTCGTCCACTCCGGCCACCCGCCCTTCTCCCTTCCCTGGCAGATCGGCCTCCTGGCGGAGCGCCACCCGAAGCTTCCCATGGTAATGATCCATATGGGCCATGCCCACGGCGTCTATGTGGACGCAGCCATCACCATGGCCAGGAGATACGAAAATATCTGGCTGGAGACCTCCGGCACGTCCATGAGCTGCCAGATCGCCAACGCCTATGAGACCGTGGGCCACGAACGGGTCATGTTCGGCATCGACTCCCCATTCCACCATCCCACTGTGGAGATCCAGAAGGTCATGGCCTGCGGAGTAAACGACGAGGGCCTGGAAAATATTTTCTACAATAACGCTGCAAAATTCATGGGACTGAAATAAAATCCCGGAACAGAAACGAAAAGGAGCGCCTGCTATGCAAAAAACTCATTCCTCCGGACCAGCCCGTGCCTGCGATCCCACCCTGGATATGGCCATCACCGGCCTCATGGCCGCCCTGGTATTCACTGGAACGTATTTTTTCAAGATCCCCACAGCCTTTGGCTACACTCACCTGGGAGACTGCATGATCATCCTCACGGTCTGCCTGTTCGGCACCCGCAGGGGAATGCTGGCCGGAGCCATCGGAGCCGGACTTTCCGACTTCATCGCCGGATACGCCGCCTGGGTCCTGCCTACCATTGTCTTAAAGGGCGGCTGGGCGCTGATCATGGGACTCATCATGTACCGGCTGCTGCCCCATTTTAAATATTCCTGGCTGGCCGGGGCCGTCACCGGCGGTATCTTCCATGTGATCGGCTATACCTTAGTAAAGATCCCCCTTTACGGCGGAGGCGTGGCCATGGCCGAGTGCTTCACCCTTGTGGCTCAGACGGCTGCCGGGATCGTCCTGGGCGGCGTGGCCTACACGGTCCTGTCCAGATCCCCGGCCATCCGGAGCCTGCGGGTGAAATTTCTCTAAAAAGTAAAAAAAATTACTTTTTTCCAGTTTTTTTATAATTTTTATTCCTAACGGAAATATTTTTACAAAAATACTCATCCTGTACCATAGTATAACGGATCCTTATATAGTAAAATTGTGTCATTCTTTTAAAAAATTTTACTGAATCCGTTAAAGGAGGTACTCTTATGGATGCAATGCAGCTTGCAAACAGTCTTCCCATGTGGCTGGCCTGCGGAACCGCCGTATTTCTAGTGGTGGTCCAGGCTGTGATCTTCACGAAAAAGGCCATGGACGCCGCCCCGAAGGTGGGCCTTACCAACGACCAGGTGAAACGGGCAATGAAAAGCTCCGCTCTCACCTCTCTTGGCCCGTCGGTCGTAATCTTAAGCGGAATGCTTTCGTTACTGGTATCGGTAGGCGGTCCCATGGCCTGGATGCGTCTTTCCTTCATCGGCTCTGTTATGTTCGAGTCCATCGCAGCCGGAATTGGAACCGCATCCGCCGGCGTCCAGCTGGGCGTGGATGAAATGACCACCTTCGCCTTCACAATGGCCGTCTGGACCATGATCTTAGGCTCCATCGGCTGGATCATCGTTTCCACCCTCACTGCTGACAAAATGGAAAAGGTACAAAACAAAATGGCAGGCGGAAACTCCGCTTTAGTGGGCGTGATCTCCGGAGCTGCCATGATCGGCGCCTTCGGCGGCATGGTGAGCCAGAAGCTGGTTGCAGTGGATAAATCTGCCCTTTCCTGTGTGCTGGGCGGCGTATTTATGGCCATTCTGCTCTATGTTTCCGGAAAATTCAAAATCTCCTGGTTAAAAGAATGGAATCTGACCATCGCGATCCTGGTTGCTATGGTCATCACAGCACTGGTATAGGAGGGCTTATTTTTATGGACAAACATTATTTCACTAACGATTACTTACCCAAAATGCACCGGATCGGAAAGATCACCGGCATTCTCGGCGTTTTCGCCTCTTTCCTTCCCGCCCTTGTTCTTGGCTTTGGCCATGGTCTCTGGCCGGATCTTGCGCTGTTGGCTACCTGCTTCATTACCGTTACCACCAGCTTCGGCTTCCTTTGGGTCATTGAGCCGATCTCCTATTATCCGGTCCTGGGGCCTGTGGGAACCTACATGGCGTTCCTTTCCGGAAATATCTCCAACATGCGCGTTCCCTGTGCCAGTATTGCCCAGGTTTCTGCCGGTGTGGAGCTAGGATCCGAACAGGGCTCCATCATCTCCACCATTGGAATGGGCGTTTCCATTATCATCAACATCATCATTCTTTCCGTTGGCGTCATTGCCGGAAGCTCTATTCTGGCCATGCTCCCGCCCTCTGTTACCGCAGCCTTAAACTACCTGCTTCCGGCCCTCTTCGGCGCTCTCTTCGTACAGTTCGCCATGAACCAGAAAAAGCTGGCCGTGATCATGCTGGTATTCGGGTGTGTCGTTTATATTGCCATCAACAAAGGAGTATTTAACTTCCTTCCGGGAGCCAGCAGCTATCTGGGAACCCTGTTATGCGTATTTGGTTCCATTTTTATCGCCATGGCCATGAAAAAAATGGAAGGCAAAAAAACGGAATAGATCCCGTCTCTCTTCCTCCCTCTTTCTGCTCACGCTGTTAAAAACAGCAAAATGCACAATATGTCCTATATTTTTTGTCTATTTTATGGTATGCTAGACTGAATACGACAATATTTTGCATGAAAGAACCGGTTTGGAACCAGCTTCCATCCGGGTGACAGAAGAGGGAGGTCCCGCAGTATGGGAATTTCAGTCGGCGATTTGCTCAGTATGGACTTTTTTAAGGATTTTCACGTCATTGCCGGCCATAAAGGATTAAACCGCGAGATCCAGGGCGTCAGCTTCCTGGAGGTGCCGGAAGGCCACCGCTGGAGTATTGGAAAAGAGCTTATTTTCACGTCCGGTTATATTTTTGCTGAATTTGAAGGCTACCTGGATAAATTCTGTGAGAATTTTATTCCCAGCCACGCAGCCCTGGTGATAAAAAGGGGCAGCTATCTGGATAAGATCCCAGAGAAACTGATCGAGATTTATGACAGGAACAGCATTCCCCTGATCACCATGCCCTACTCTCCGTCCTGGATGACCGTGGTCAACCAGGTAAACGTGGGCGTATTAAACCATGCGATCCAGATTCTCAGGATCGACATCAGCCAGGGCCCCGGCTGCTACAATCAGAATTACAAGGAACAGGCCATCCAGAAAATCTTAAAGACCCTGGAAACCGAAATGGAATTCCCCGCTTTTCTCTATGATGTGACCATGGATAAGCGGTATTACAGCTCAGACAACTTCAAAAAGGCCAGTGAAAAATATGGGATCCGCGAATCCGATTACTGGTCTCCCCAGCTTCCCCATACCAGCCACGCCCTCTGCGACTGTATCCACATGAAACGGTACCGTCTCCTCAAAGGAGAGGCTGCCAATGAACCCCGGATCAGCTGGGTCACCATCCCCATCGAGTCCGCGGGGATCACCCAGGCGTACTTCTGCGTGATGGAATCCAGGAAATTCCTGGATTTTTACGACGAATATTCTATGCGCATCGCATATCTGATGCTCCAGGGAATCTTCGACCAGCAGGTGGTCGCCCGGGATGCCAGCAATATCGGGTTTGAAAATCTGATCCACCTGGCCATGGAAAGCACTCCTGCTGACGCTCGGCAGCTGATCTACCAGGCAGACCAGCTGGGGCTCTCCGTGGAGCAGCCATACCTCTGCATCCTGTTCCGTCACGACCAAGATGAGCTGGATATCCGGAGCCACAGGACCTCCATGCTGGAGGCGTTCAAACGCTGCCAGATGAACCGGATCGGCCGCGTGGCATTCCTGTCATCCGCAGAAGGAGTCATCCTCCTCAACGCCGTCCGGCTGTCCCCCATAAATAAGGAAGAGATCCGTGGACTGATCCTGGAGTTCCAGAAGCTCCTCCGGGGGACTTTCCCCGACGTATCCTGGTTTTTCAGCTTTACGGGAGATTCGGGAGATCTCCATGATCTCCGTCCTCATATTGAAAAATGCCGGAAGGTCCTGAATATCGGAAGACTTACCGATTCCCGGAAGACCATCTTTGATTACGACGCACTGGGGATCCTCACCTGGATCAATATCCCTGAGGACGAACTGGGCCCTCTTTTAAAAAAGCTCCAGAAGCTCATCGACTCAGAAAAGAACCAGGAACTCCTCTATACTTTAAAAACCTATCTTGAAAACAATTTAAATTACAGCCTGACAGCCGAAAAGCTTTTTGTCAATGTCAATACAGTCCGGAGGCGGATCGAAAAGGTCAATGAACTGATCCCGGTCCACTGGAACGACTATGTTGAACGCACAAAACTGGGGCTGCTGCTGCAATATCTGCAGCCTGGCCCCGATTCAATCATTCATTTAAAAGAAAGGCGGAATGGATCATGAACATGTATAACGAAGCACTTGCTATGAAGGACACTTTAACGGCGGACCGCCGCCACTTCCACCAGAACCCGGAGCTGGGTCTGGAACTTCCGAAGACCGCGGCCTATGTGGAGGAAAAATTAAGGGAAATGGGGTATGAGCCCCAGAGAATGGGAAGCGGCGTAGTGGCTGTCGCCGGAAAGAAGCCGGGAAAATGCTTCCTGATCCGCGGTGATATGGACGCCCTCCCTGTAACAGAAATGACAGACCTGGAATTTAAATCTGAAAACGGATGCATGCACGCCTGCGGCCATGACTGTCATACCGCCAATATGCTGGGCGCAGCACGTCTCTTAAAGGCCCATGAGGATGAGCTGGAGGGCCAGGTAAAGCTCATGTTCCAGCCAGCCGAGGAAACCATGGACGGAGCAAAGATGATGGTGGAAAACGGGATCTTAAAAGCCCCGGACGTAAACGCCGCCCTGGGCATCCACGTATTCACAAACCTTCCGCTGCCGGCAGGCACTGTGATCATGACCGGCGCAGACTCTAAAATGGCTGCCGTGGACTGGTTTACCATTAAGATCACCGGCAAAGGCTGTCACGGAGCCCAGCCCAACAACGGCGTGGATCCCTTAAACGTCATGTCCCATATCCATCTGGCTCTCCAGGCCATCAACGCCCGGGAAATGGATCCGGCGGACAATATGGTCCTTACCATCGGCCAGATGCACGGCGGAAACACCTCCAACGTGATCCCCCAGGAGGCCATGATGTCCGGAACCATCCGCACATTAAAAAATACCACCCGGGAAATGGTAAAGACCCGTATGGACGCCATCGTAAGCACTGTGGCTGCCGCCTTCAACGCCGAGGCCCATGTGGAATATGGAAGCGGCTGTCCTGTCTTATTCCATAACCAGGAGCTCTACGGGGAAGTAAAGGGATATCTTGGAGAACTGGAGGGCGTTCACTTTGTGGACTTAAACGACATCGGCCAGCACATGAGCAACATGGGCTCTGAGGACTTCTCCTATGTAGCCAACGAGGTTCCCACCGTGTTCCTTGGCATCGCCGCCGGTCAGCCCGAACAGGGCTACTGCTACCCCCAGCATCATCCAAAGGCCATGTTCCATGAGGACGCCCTTCCTGTGGGAGCAGCTGTTTACGCCCATGTGGCCATGGAGTGGTTAAAGAACCACTAAAAAGCATCCGTCCGGCTATAAAATAAGAAAACGGAGGAACAGACAGATGGAATACACTCTGGCAACCATGAACGATCTGCCGGCGATCAAAGCCCTGCTGGCAAGATATCATAAAGATACCATTTCCCAGGAGGATATCCCCGGCGGCTTCGTGACCACCAAGCTCTCGGACCCGCAGTTTGAGGATCTCATCGTAAACCGGAAGGGCGTGACCTTGGCAAAGGATAAAAATGGGACCGTAAAGGCCTTTGCCCTGGCTGCGGGATGGGATTACTGGATGCAGGTCCCCATCATGAAGCGGATGACCGAGGTGTTGCCGGATATGCCGTTTGAGGGAACCGCCTTAGATGAAACGAACACCTACCAGTACGGCCCCGTCTGCGTGGATGTTTCCGTCCGGGGCACAGGCGTTTTTGAAGGGATCTTCAAGGCCTCTTTGAAGCAGTTCGAGGACCAGTATCCCGTCATGGTGACCTTCATCAACCAGATCAACGGGCGCAGCTATGCCGCCCACACAAAAAAAGCCCATATGACAGAGATCGGCACCTTTGATTTTAACGATAATCATTACTGGATGATGGCCATCCGGACCAGATAACACACATTTTGCGATTTTAAGGGATCACCGGCGGTGATCCCTTGTTTTCAAATATAAAAATGGAGGGACCCCATATGAACAAGCTGGGCTTTGGCTTCTTACGTCTCCCGGTAACCCCCGCCGGAGAGATCGACTTAAGCCTGTTAGATCAGATGACAGACGTATTTTTAGCCCACGGGCAGAACTATTTTGACACCGCCTACACCTATCTGGATGGAAAAAGCGAATGGGCCCTCCGGGAATCCCTGGTAAAGCGCCATCCCCGGAACTCCTTTCTTCTGGCTGACAAGCTGCCTGGCTATAAAATGACCTCCCATGAAGACTGTTACCGGTACTTTAAGGAACAGCAGGACCGCTGCCAGGTGGATTTCTTTGACGTATATCTGCTCCACTGGCTCAATGGAAAACATTATGAAATTGCTGAAAATATAGGGAATTTGAATTTCTTGAAGAATTAAAAAAGACTGGAAAAGCTATAAAAACAGGATTTTCCTACCATGATTCCGCCGATCTTCTGGATGAGATCCTTACGCGCCATCCGGAGGTGGATTATGTACAGCTCCAGATCAATTATCTGGACTGGGAAAGCAGCTCCATCCAGTCCAGACGCTGCTATGAGACTGCCGTAAAGCATGGAAAAAAGGTCATCGTCATGGAGCCTGTCAAGGGCGGGACCCTGGCTGCTCTTCCCGAAAAGGCAGGACGGCTCCTGGAAAAACTTTCGCCGGGCGCCAGCCAGGCCTCCTATGCGATCCGGTTTGCAGAAAGCCTTCCGGAGGTGGAGGTCGTCCTCAGCGGAATGAACACCATGGAGCAGCTCCTGGATAATCTGGCGTGCCGCCAGCCGCTGACAGAATACGAACAGAGCGTTCTTTTTGAAGCTGCCGGCCTTTTAAGGAACTCCATCGCGGTTCCCTGTACTGGGTGCGGCTACTGTGTCAGCGGATGCCCGAAAAAGATCCATATACCGGAATATTTCAGACTGTATAACGAATATAAACAAAATCCCGGAGACGGCTGGAAGATCGCTCCTGTTTACCAGAACATGACCGCTTCAGGCGGAGGTCCGGCAGACTGCATCGGCTGTAAAAAATGTGAGGGCAGCTGTCCTCAGACGCTGCCCATCACAAAATTTCTTTCTGATGTAAGGGAAGCTTTTGAAACAGAATAGGCCTGATCCTGCTTATTCTCTTCCCACCAGCACCTGGTATACATCCCTTTTGCTGATCCCCCGGTCCTTTGCCACCTGCTTCATGGCGTCCTTCCGGTCCAGGCCCCGTTCCAGGTACAGGTCCATGTGCTCCTCCACCGTCATGCCCTCCCAGGCCGCTGCCTTTTCCTTTTCGATCTCCTCCAGGCTCTTCCCCTCTACGACGATGACGCACTCGCCTCTGGGCTCTTCGTTCTCATAGTGGGCCAGAGCCCCGGAAAAGGTAGTCCTAAACGCCGTCTCATACTTTTTCGTCAGCTCCCGGCAGATGGTGATATTCCGCTCCCCCAGAGCCTCCATAAGCTCCTCCAGGGTCCTGACCAGCCGGTGGGGGGCCTCATAGAGGATCATGGTCCTGGTCTCCTGCTTTAATTCCTCCAGGATCCTCTGCTTCTCCTTTTTATCCGGGGGCAGAAAGGCCTCAAAGGCAAAGCGCCTGGTGGCCATGCCGGAGATGGTCAGGGCCGTGATACAGGCGGCAGGTCCCGGAAGGGAGGTCAGCTCGATTCCGGCCTCATAGCACTGCTTCACCAGCTCCTCCCCGGGATCCGAGATCCCAGGCGTTCCCGCATCAGTTATCAACGCAATGTTGGTCCCTTCCTTCAGCTTATCCACAAGATACCTGGCCTTCTCCACCTTGTTATACTCATGATAGCTGGTCATGGGCGTTTTAATATCAAAATGATTTAAAAGCTTGATGCTGTGGCGGGTATCCTCTGCGGCGATCAGATCCACCTCTTTTAATGTATTTAACACCCGCAGGGTGATATCATCCAGATTTCCAATGGGCGTTGCACATAAATATAGCTTTCCCGCCATGTCTGTTTCTCCTTTCCGACGGTTTCTGTTATCCCCGGCAGGGGCGCCATGTCCCCCAGACGCGGCTCCTAGTATCCGTATATCTCATAGATCTCGTCCGTATAGACCCCCGGCTCCTTATAAACGATCACCGGCGGTTCCAGCTTAAGCCAGGCTCCCCCGCCCCGGACAGCCTCAATGAGGACCATGTTCGCGTCCTTATCTGCAAAGGGATGGACAAATTTCATCCGCTTGGGCTCCAGCTTATACTGCCTCATCACCGTAATGATCTCTGCCAGCCGGTGGGGCCTGTGGACCATGTAGAAACGGCCCCCAGGCTTTAAAGCCTTCGTTCCCTCCCGGACCACGTCCTCTAAGGTGCAGAGCACCTCATGGCGGGAAATGGCCTTCACATCCCCTGGATTCTTAAGGCCATGGGCATCGTTCATATAGGGAGGATTTGAGGTCACTACATCAAAGGAAGCCGCTCCGAAGATCCGGCTGGCTTCCTTAATGTCTCCCTGTATGATGTCGATCTTTTTTTCCAGGCCGTTTAAGGCCACGCTCCTCTGGGCCATTTTCATGATCTCTGTCTGGATCTCCAGCCCGGTGAAATGGTCTCCTTTTGTTTTTGCCGAAAGGAGAAGGGGGATGATCCCGGTCCCAGTACCCAGATCCAGCGCCCGTTCCCCGGGCTTTACTGATGCAAACCCGGAAAGCAGCACCGCGTCCATTCCGAAGCAGAAGCCGTCGGTCTTCTGGATGATCTTCAGCCCGTTTCTCTGAAGGTCGTCCAGCCGCTCATTTTCCATCAGATCAGTTATCATCCAGCTTCGATTTCCCTTCTTTTTTCTCCAGAGCCTCCAGCTGCTTTAATTCTGCGTCGCTGATGCTCATTTTTTCCTTTTTCCTCTTGGGACGGAATTTCAGCTGATCCACCTTATATTCGCGGATCTCCTTTTCATCTCCGTTGACGGTGACAACCACCTTCACCAGCTGCCTTAGGATGCTGACGCTGTGGACCTCTCCCTTTAAGCCGTCGTCGGTGGTCACATAATCCCCGATATTGGGAAGCCGCCCATTTAACTCCTCATACGTCTCTTCCTCGTACTTTAAGCAGCACATGAGCCTTCCGCAGACGCCGGAGATCTTTGTGGGATTTAAGGACAGGTTCTGTTCCTTGGCCATCTTAATGGACACCGGGATAAACTCAGAAAGGTAGGAAGCACAGCACAGCGGCCTTCCGCAGATCCCGATGCCGCCGACGATCTTCGTCTCGTCCCGGACGCCGATCTGGCGCAGCTCGATTCTGGTCTTAAATACAGATGCCAGATCCTTTACCAGATCCCGGAAATCGATCCTTCCGTCGGCTGTGAAATAGAACAGCACCTTATTATTGTCAAAGGTGTATTCCGTATCGATGAGCTTCATATCCAGCTCATGCTTTTTGATCTTTTCCAGACAGATCTTAAAGGCTTCCTTCTCCTTTTCCTTATTCCTTCTCTCGATCTCCTCGTCGGCTGCCGTAGCCATCCGGATCACAGGCTTTAAGGGCTGGATCACCTTTTTATCGTCCACCTCGTGGCTTCCGAGGACCACGTGGCCGTATTCCACGCCCCTGGCTGTCTCCACGATCACGTGTTGTCCGGCTTTGATATCCGCATCTCCCGGACTGAAATAATATACCTTTCCCGCTTTGCGGAAACGGACTCCGATTACTTTTGTCATTCTTATCTCCTTACGACGGGTTCTTCATGGTCAGGAACAGAAGCTCCATCACCAGCTCCAGGTTGACGTTGGCCTCCAGTCTCGCCCGCGCCGTGTCGATGGCGCTGAGGATCTGCTCCAGCCCCGCATAGTCAGCCTTTTCCCCCAGTTCATTGATCATTTTATATTCATCCTTAAATATCAGCAGGTTCATATCCTTTGTCACCTTGAACATAAGGACGTCCCTGTACCAGAGCTGCATCAGATCCAGTACCTCTTCGATATCAAAGCTCATTTCCTTGATCTCGCGGATACAGTCCAGAAGCACTGCAATATCCATGGATCTTACATTTTTCACGATATTCATGACTTTCTGGAACAGTTCTTTAAATTCGTCGGAGGATGCCAGGTGGATGGCCTTTCCCAGATTTCCACGGGCAAAGGCCGCGCAGATCTCCGCCTCCTTTTCCGGAATATCCAGATGCTCCGTCAGATAGCTTTTCACCGTAAAATCCTTTAAGGGCTTTAATTTCAGCTGGACGCACCTGGAGAGGACCGTGGGAAGGAACTCCTCCTGGTTGGTGGTGATCAGGATGATGACCGCATAAGACGGCGGCTCCTCCATGGTCTTTAAAAGGGCGTTCTGGGCCTGGACCGTCATCTTCTCCGCCTCGTCCACAATATAGATCTTATAATAGCTGCTGTACGGCCGAATCATGATGGTATCGTTGATCTGTTCCCGTATATCGTCCACACCGATGCTCCCCGGCTTGCTGTGGGTCACATAAATGAGATCCGGGTGGTTTCCCCCAAGGACCTGTTTGCAGGAATGGCATACCATACAAGGCTCATTGCCTCCCTTTTCGCAAAGGAGCGTCATGGCAAATGCATTGGCGATGGATTTTCTTCCCATTCCAGCCTCGCCTGTCAGAATATATGCGTGAGATATTTTATGATTTTCGATGGCCTTTTTAAAATGCTCTTTGACCATATCGTTTCCAAGAATGTCCTGAAAACCTGTAACCTTACCCTCCAGCATAACCATCTCTCCAATCTTTTATCGAAACTTCCTTCTATTATATCACATTTTTCAGTGTGATTCCATTTCCTTTAAAATTTCTTCCAGACAGGCCTCCAGGTCTGTGTTGGAAAACCGTTTTCCGATCCGGAGCCTGGAAAGAAGCTCTTCAGAAAAATCATCCTCGTCGGCCAGATACCTGCGGCAGACCTCCCTGTAATTGGGATTTTTCTGTTTTCCCTCCCGCTTCACGGCCCGAAGGAGCCGGATCCCATCGGGGACCTCTATATAAACCGGGACCAACGCCCCGTTTCCGTAGTACCGGCACATCTTTTCATAGGATTCCAGGGTCCCGATCATCAGGCAGTCCCCTTCTCCATGGATATCAAACTGGCCGTCGTCCATGGTAAAATAGCTCCACGGCCCCATGACCGTCTCATACGTCCTAAGCTCCACGATCTTTCCGGAATTTTTAAACTGTTCCAGTTTTTCTGACGAAGTAAAAAAATACTCCACCCCGTCTGTCTCTCCCTCCCGGATGGGACGGGTGGTATAGGGGACCACCGTCGTAAGCTCCGGCCTCCGCTTTAAAAGCTCCTTAAATACCGTATCCTTACCTGTGGCGCTCTTGCCCATGATATAAAAGATCCTGCCCATTTTCTGCGCTCCGTTCTCTTTTGCTGTACAATCCTGGAGCCACGCTGCAATATTGGCCCAACTGACTGACATTGTAACATAAACCCTTATTTTTCCGCAACCGTTATTATGGTGGAAAGGGATGGGTCCTCCAGGCCCTGGACAGACAGCCCCATAGCTTCATACCAGGCTGCCCGCTCCAGAACGTCTTCTGTGATCTCCTCTCCAGGAGCCAGGACCGGGATCCCCGGAGGATACAGATAGATAAATTCCCGTGACACGCTGCCGGCGCTTTCTGACAGCCTTTTCCTGATCCCGGGCATTTCCATGGCCTCCGCCGGAAAAAGCCGCAGAGGCGGCTGTGGAAGCTCAGAAAGTCCCCTGCTCCCCTGACCTTCCTCCGTTCTGCCGGAAACGCTTCCCGGCTCTGTGTCCAGCTCCTGATCCAGCTCCCAGAGGGCCTTTTCCAGCCGCAGGAGTCCTTCCTCTGTATCCATTACCGACGTCATTCCGATGACATATTCCGGCGCACACATCTCCATTTCCAGATGATACCGCTCCCGCAGGATGTTTCCCAGGGCCTCTCCGCCCAGCCGTTCCCTTTCTCCAGAGCCCTTCCGCAGCCATACGTCCTTACAGGAAATAACGATCTTAGAGGGATCCCAGCCGTACACAGAAACCGTTCCGGGAGCTGCTCCGGCTTTTCTGGAATGATCTGCCTCCACGATCTTCTCCCGGTCCAGTACCTTTAAGTTCCTAAGATCCTTTACCTGCTGGAAAAACCGCTCCAGCCGCTTTCCATAAGCCGCCATCTCCCGGCGTCCGTCCTCGTCCATGAACCGGATGCACTGCTCCATAGCCGCCATGAAAATATAAGACGGGCTGGAGCTCTGGAACATCCCCAGATACCGGCAGATCCTTTCCCGGTCCGCCAGATCCCCCTTCATATGGAGGACCGCCGTCTGGGTAAAGCATGGGAGCGTCTTATGGAGACTCTGGATCACCACGTCCGCCCCCATGGACAGCGCTGGCTCCGGAAAGCCGTTTTCCCTTCCGCCAAAGGGAAGGTGTGCGCCGTGGGCCTCGTCCACGATCAGCGGGATCCCATGCTCATGGGCCGCTGCCGCGATCCCCGCAATGTCCGATACAACGCCTTCATAAGTGGGAGAGACCACCAGAACCGCCTGGATCTCCCGTTTTTTATCCTGCTCCAGGATCCTTCTCACATCCGAAGGACAGATTCCTCCGCTGATCCCCGGCCCCTCCAGATAAGACGGATACACATACACAGGCTCCAGATGGTTTAAGATCAGCCCGTGATACGCCGACTTGTGGCAGTTTCTGGCCATGAGGAGCTTTCCTCCCCAGGCCGTGGAGCCGCAGACAGCGCTTAAGATCCCGCAGGTGCTGCCATTCACCAGATAACACGTCTGGTCCGCCCCATAGATCTCTGCCGCACGCTCCATGGACTCCTTTAAGATCCCTTCTGCATGATGCAGGTTATCGAAACCGTCGATCTCTGTAATGTCGATGGAATACGGATCCGGAAAACCGTTCAAAAAATCCTGCCTTTTATGGCCTGGCATATGAAACGGATAAAAATCCGATTTTCCATAATTTTCTAATTTTTCCAATAAACTATTTTTTCTAATCTCCATCGGCTTCTCCATCTTCCATGGCCTCCCTGGCCCTTTCTCCGGCTTCTTCTCTGGCTTCTTCCTTTTCTTCCCCGGTTTCTTCTCCGGCTTCCCCTTCGTTCTCTTTCTCTGCCTCTTCTCTGGTTTCCTCTTTCTTTTCTATGTCCATGTCTGACTCAATATGGGCAGGCCGGAACCCACATCGTTCCTCTGCAATCCGCAGGGCCGGAGCCGTGACCGCGCCACCGTCTATATCCTGTTCCTCATACGTTTCCTGGCTCACAAAGAACTCCAGGCTGCCTCCGTCCTCCAAAGGGACCGGTTCTTCGGAATCCAGGATCTCCCGCTCCTCCTCCCGTGTCAGAGGAACGTATTCTGTGCAAAGCTCCCCGGCCCGTTCCATCTCCACCGCCAGGTAGGCTTCCGTATCCGGAGGCGTAAAGCGGACCTGCCGTTCCAGCATATCCCGGACATAAGCCGCTCCGCCGGGGCCATGGCAGTATCCCATATCAAAGGCGTTCAGGATCTCCTCCGGAGTCTCCATGTCCTCCGGCTGCAGATACAGGACCTCATTTAAGACCGCATCCTGGGCCGATCCAGCCAGAAAAACGGATATATCATCCAGCACATATACGGTATCATAGCCTCCGTCCTGATCATTCTGGATCACTGCCTCCATATGGTCATCTTCTCCATACACCGTAAGCCCGTCCAAAAGGCTTTCCTTCCGTATCTTGATCCCCAGGACATAGCCTGCTCCATCCTCTGTTTCACGGCCATAAAACGCATAAGAATCCTCCAGCGGACCTCCATAAGACGCTGCTCTTTCCTTCTCCATATCCCGGAAGGAAAGCCCGCCCTCAAACTGCTCCAGAAAAGAAACGATCTCCTCCGCCTTCTTCCCCGGCTCTCCAAGAAGCCCCGGCCATACCTGGGACTCTGTTTCTTCCTCCTCAGCCATTTCCGTGTCCATGACTGCCTGTGTTTTTAAAGCTCCGCAGCCCGTCAGCACCATCCAGATCCCTGTCAGGATCCCCATATTTATGATCCATTTTTTCATTCTGATCACCGTCCTGCGTTCATTCTAACATCCGCCCGGAATCCGCACAAGTGCCCGCAGAAGAATTAATAAAAGCGTAACGTTTTTGAAATGTTTCCGTCTGTTCATCCTGCGGTCTGTATGATAGAATGATAAAAACAGTATGGCCCCGCCTCTGCCGCACGGCATCATGAGGATCATGGGCTGCCGTTCATTTACCATTCACTTAAAGGAGGAACCCATATGAAATATCGTATCGTAGGCGACACCATGCCCGCCGTGGAGATCATGTTCGATTCTGTGGGAGAAAGCGTATTCACCCAGTCCGGAGGCATGACATGGATGAGCGATGGGATCGCCATGGCTACCAACACCCGAGGCGGTCTCATGAAGGGCATCGGCCGCATGTTTGCGGGAGAATCCCTGTTCATGGCCACCTATACCGCCCAAAGGTCCGGTGCTCTCATTGCATTTGCCGCCACTGTGGCAGGACAGATCTACCCTCTGGACGTCAGCGCCACCGGCGGGATGATCTGCCAGAAGGGAGCCTTCCTATGCGCCCAGAATTCCGTAAACGTCAATATCTCCTTCACGAAAAAGATCTCCTCCGGCTTCTTTGGCGGGGAAGGCTTTATCCTCCAGGATATCAGCGGCCAGGGCATCGCCTTTTTAGAGATCGACGGTGATCTGGTGGAAAAGCAGCTGGCTCCCGGCGAGATCCTGAAGGTCGATACCGGCAATGTGGTGGCCTTTGACCGCAGTGTCCGCTACGAGATCGAAACTGTAAAGGGGCTTGGAAATATCTTTTTCGGCGGAGAGGGACTGTTCCTCACAAAGCTCACCGGCCCCGGACGCGTTCTTCTCCAGACTCAGAACCTGGCAGAATTTGCCGGACGGGTGGCGCAGTTTGTTCCGACGAATAATTGATCGTATTTTAAAGCAAACTTATCAAAAAACCAGTTCCCACACTGACAGGAACTGGTTTTTATATATCAGATTCATACAATAAAAAAGGAAAACCTATTCGCTAAGGTTTTCCAATATTCATGAGACATCGGGGATTCGAACCCCGGACAACTTGATTAAAAGTCAAGTGCTCTACCGACTGAGCTAATATCCCATACAACTATTTAGTTGTAATGCCCAGAGCCGGAATCGAACCAGCGACACGAGGATTTTCAGTCCTCTGCTCTACCAACTGAGCTATCTGGGCATAAAAATTGCGGGGGCAGGATTTGAACCTACGACCTTCGGGTTATGAGCCCGACGA
>Kit_p2__coassemble_288_pt1 | contig 151126 bp, 134 predicted proteins | sample Kit_p2__metabat2_high_PE_005 | metagenome-assembled genome bin Kit_p2 | reverse complement strand
AAGTACAGTCGGCTATTCAAGAAGCCGCAGCCGCATCAGATGATACCGAAGAAAAGTAATCAAAGAGCATCCTGCGTAAAAATGCGTAGGGTGCTTTTCTGCTCATTTTTGAAAAACTATATTATACGCATATATGTGAGAAAAAATCTCATATATATTTACAAAATAAGAGAAGGTGATATAATATGAAATATAGACATTGGAGGTGGTAGATATTATGTTATGCCAATTTACAGTTAAAAATTTTAAAAGCATTAAAGAAGAAATGACTTTTGATATGCAGGCTGCTGCTATATCAGAGCACGAAGATAGGATAATCAAAGATACGGATGGAGAATTATATTTACCAGTATCTGCTATTTATGGACCTAATGGTGGCGGTAAATCAAATGTGTTGGAAGCATTGCATATATTGGTAGCAAAAGTATTACGTCCTTTGTATGCAACTGATGATAGTAATGACCGCCCTTTTCAAATGAAAAAAATTTTGATAGAACCATTTGCTTTCGGAAAGAAAGAAAAAGAAGATCCCACAGAGTTTGAACTTTTCTTTCGTACAAAAACTACGGAATATCGGTATATTCTGATAGTAAAGAAAGATATTATTCTGTATGAGAGATTGGATCGTGTAAAATTTGATACTGGCAGAAAATCTGCTCTTTTTGAACGTTCTGAAGAAGGAATTGAATTAAAAGGAGCATTTGCAAGGCTGAAAATTAGTGATGAGCTTTCCGAGACATTAACACTGCTTTCTTATTTGGGAATTACCCATAAAAAGAATGAAGTGGTAAATGATATACTGAACTGGTTCGAATATGGAATTGATTTTTTGAATTATGGAAATCCAATTCAGGAACTTGGGATGGCAATTGCAACTTCCGAAGATGTAAAGACTCTTTTTTTGGAAATGATTCAGGAAATGGATTTGGATATTGCAAACTTCAGGGTTGAAGAAAAAGAGAATGAACGGATTGAGGTTTATACCAAGCACATTGTTGATGACTATGAATTTGAATTAAATTTATCTGAGGAATCAAGTGGTACAAAGAAATTGTTTGGGTTATTGCCGTTTATTGCAAATAGTCTTGTTTCCGGAACGACATTGGTTATTGACGAATTGGATGCTAAAATTCATCCTGTACTGCTGCGGCACATTATTATGATGTTCAACGATATGAAGATTAATCAACATGGAGCGCAATTAATTTTCACATCGCATGATTTGTCTACAATGAACAGTGAGGTATTCCGAAGAGATGAAATCTGGTTTGTTGCGAAAGGCAACCGCCAAAATTCAAGGCTGTATTCTCTGGTTGAGTTTAAAAACGAAAAGGGTGAGTCTGTTCGTAAGGATGCCAAATTCGATAAGCAGTATCTGGAAGGTAAGTATGGCGCTGACCCGTACCTCAGAAAAATTATAGATTGGGGGAAGGTCAATGCCTAAGAAAGCTGGAATGGAGGCGTGGAAGAAAAAACGCCGACAGGAACATCTGGAAAAGAAAGAATTCCGATACTATATCTTCTGTGAAGGTCAGCAGACAGAACCATCATATTTTGAAGGATTTAAGCGCTACATTGAAGACAATCCGATTTATCGTGATATGGTGCTGATAGAAATAGAACCATGTCAGGCGGAAACTATGCGTGTGATTGGAATGGCTGAGAAGTATGTAAAGAAAAACAAAATCGGGAAGGGGCAGATCTGGTGTGTATACGATAAAGACAGTTTCCCGGCAAAGGACTTTAATGGTGTAGTGCAAAGGGCAGAACACTTAAATCAGGAAAATCCGGATGTACAGTACCATGCTGCATGGAGTAATGAGTGTATTGAATTTTGGTTTCTCCTGCACTTTGCTTACTATACAGCAAATAATCACCGAGCAGAATATGTCTCATTTTTAAACGATAAGTTTAGAGAATTGGGAATTGGAAAATATCAGAAGAATATGAAAGATATTTTTGAAGTTCTTCTGAAGAAGGGTAATCCAAAGTTGGCAATTCGATATGCAAAACGTATCATCAAAGATGGAGAAGGTAGAATGCCGGCAGATATTGCACCGGGAACGAAGGTGTATGAGTTGGTGGATGAACTGGTGAAGTATTTGCCAGAGACTGTCAAATGGAAGTTTCATGATCAATAACCTGAAAACATATGTGAAAATAACAGGGAGATGAAAAAATTATGTATGATTGTTCAAAAGAACTAAATAAATTCTATCGCACAGAAGTTGTTCTTCCAGAGACGGAACAAAACGAACTGCGAGAAAAAAGAAAACTAAATATAAAGAGATTAAAAGACGGACTTTTAGAATACAACGAAGAAAAAAGGAAAAATTATAAAATTGCAGAGAATAGAATACAAGGTAGCATGGCTATGCATACGACTGTTCAAAATGACAAAAATGATTATGACATAGATGTCGGGATTGTTTTTGAGTCGAGCAATTTAAACGGTTTAGGACCGCTTGCTACGAGAAATATAGTTGCAGATGCCTTGCAGAGAAAAACAAAGCAGTTTGCAGAAGAACCAGAAGTAAAAACAAGTTGCGTTCGATTGAAATATGCATCAACGGGATATCATGTTGATTTTGCAATTTTTAAACGATATAAAGAAGATGCAGATGATAAAGAGTATACTTATGAACACGCAGGGGCTGAATGGACGGTCAGACATCTTAAGGCACTAGAAGAATGGTTTAATACAGAAATAAAGGATAAGGGTGACATACTTAGAAAAGTTATACGATTGTCTAAAATGTTTTGTAAATCTCGAGACTCATGGAAGAATATGCCGAGTGGTTTAATTCAGACTGTTTTGTGTGATGAAAACTTAGATACCGCTTATTCTCGTATAGATGAAGTGTTTTACTATACGATGCAAGCAATTGTTGAAAGGATTGACAACAGTACAGATGTGGCTGCCCCTGTTGATAATGGAAGGGCATTGGTGACTCGTGATATTGATTGTCAGAGAATGAATAATTGGAAAAAACGACTGGAGTCAAATTTGAAGGAATTGGATATATTATTCAAACCCGAGTGTACTTTTGAACAGGCAATTGGAGCATGGAAGAAGTTCTTTAATCACTCATATTGGGAAGAATTACACAAGGAAGCACTTCAGGAGAGCTTTAGTATTCGAAAATCACAGGCATTTACAGATACTGAAGAATTTATTGAGGATTTGTATCCTGTATATGAACAATATGATGTTACCGTTGATTGCAAAGTAAGTGGGAATGGGTTTTCTTTGATGCCGATTTTTGAATACTTAGAAAGATATGCACCACAGCTTAATAAATATATTCCCCATAATTTTTCAGTGAGATGCAAGATTGGATATACAAACTGTCCTTCTTACGACAAAGTGCTGTGGAAGGTATTAAATGTAGGTCATGAAGCTAAACGTAGGAATGATATCCGCGGTCAAATTCAGAATAGAGGCAAAGAAATTACTGAGTATTCAAAATTCTTTGGACCTCATTATATTGAGTGTTATTTGATTAAGGATGGCATATGCGTAGCGATAGGGCATGTAAATGTACCGATTGGAAAGAACTGATGGGAGAAATACGGATATATGAAAAATAAAATAAAAATGTTAATGTTTCTTATTATTTCAGGTGTTTCGTTAATAGTTGCAATTTATTGTGATGCAAAAGGAATTTCGGCAGGATCTATGTTGGGAAGTTTAATTGCGGGTATAGTAATCCCGTACCTGATACAAAGTATTGTCGATTTGACAGACAATACAAACTGGAAGTCTTCTCAACGTAAATTAAAACGAGCAGGTATTTTACAAAAAGATACAATGATTAGAATATCATTTGCTTATTTATTTAGAATCAAAGTTGATGGTAAGTACTTTTTAGTACAGAGTACAAGAACAAAAAAATATCAGCCAGTAGGTGGGGCATATAAGTTTTATAAGGAGGAAGCGGATTATCTCAGAGATAATATTCCTGTTGAAAATGATGATAGAATTCCGGTGGATGAAATCACAAAGAGGGATTATCGATTATTGGTAAAAAATAAAGATTTAAGGAAATTTGTCAAAAGATTTGATAAGACTCACTATCGTGAAAATATATCAGATCTTAGCAGAGAGTTTGTTGAAGAGATATTCAGCACAGGGATTTTAGATAAAAATACATTTGGAACATTAACATATAAATACTGTGGCAGACATATGACAGATGTTATGTACGGTAATGTTTTTAAACATTATGAATTACTTTTAGCTGATATTATTGAAGTTCAATTATCAGACGTGCAAGAGCAATTATTTAGGAATCTAATGAAATCAAAGAGTGATAAATATTACTTTGCATCTGCGAATGAAATTAAAGCATTGGGTGTTAAATATAATTCCAATAATATGGCAGATACTATCGGAAATCATACTTATAAGATTTTGAGTGAAAATGCTGATGAACTGATTATGAAAAATAAATATAAGGAAATAATTACTATTGAATTATAAATCTGAAAGTATGGAAATACACATGGCAAGACATTGTTAAAAGAAATTTGACGATGTCTTGTTTTTATGTTTACAATGTAGCGTTACGTGGTATAATAAGGTTGTAACAGAACGATATAGATATAACAGAAAGGTTGCCTAATATGAATATCGCCGCCTATTGCCGTGTTTCCACAGACAAAGCTGACCAGCTTAACAGTTTGGAAGCACAGAAAGAGTTTTTTTCTGAATACACAAAACGCACAGGGGACACCTTAGTAAGATTGTATGCAGACGAGGGTATTTCTGGAACCAAAATAAAAAATCGAAAAGAATTTTTACGCATGATGGCAGATGCCGAGCATGGGTTGTTTGATATGGTCGTAGTCAAGGATATTTCCCGCTTTGCCAGAAATACCGTTGACCTTTTGCAAAATGTCCGTAAGCTGAAATCCCTGGGCATTGAAACGCAGTTTTTGACCGCTAACATGACCAGCATGGGCAACAGTGAATTTGTGCTGACGATTTTTGGGGCATTGGCACAGGAGGAAAGTGCGAATACCTCAAAGCGTGTGAAATTTGGAAAAAAGATGAATGCTGAAAAAGGTCGTGTCCCGAATATCGTTTACGGATATGATAAGACGATTGGAGATTATTTTAACCTTGCCATCAATGAAGAAGAAGCTGCGGTTGTCCGCCAGATTTATGAGTGGTATATCAAAGACGGGTATGGTGCTGCGAAAATTTCTATTTTCTTAAATGAACGAGGATTGCGGACAAAACGGAATTGCCAGTGGAGCCAGAATGGGGTTTGCCGTATTCTTACGAATGAACTTTATACGGGTAAAATTATTAACGGCAAACAGGAAGTAACCGACTTTCTGACCGGGCAGAGGGCAGACAAAGATGAAACCGAGTGGATGGTTGTGGAGCGTCCAGATTTGCGTATTATTGAGCCGGAGGTTTTTGAACAGGCACAGCAGATTATGCAGTCCAGAGGCAAAGCATTTAAGGTGGATAAGGAACGCCAAAGCAATAAATATCTGTTCTCTACTCTTATCAAATGCAAGGAATGCGGCTGGTCCTTCCGGCGCACAGTCCGCACATATAAAAACACTTATGTCCGCTGGGTGTGCTCCGGGCATAACGGACGTGGTGCAGACAACTGCCCCAATGCTGTGACGGTAGATGAAGAAGAATTGATTGAAGTTTTGCAGGAATATTTTGCTGAACTTCTGAAAGCAAAGAAGAATGTGATCCGTTATGTGGTCGGGGAATTTCAGCGGATTTATAAGGCAAAGGACGAAAACCTGAATTATGAAAAAGAGCTAAATGCCCAGCTTGCAAAGCTGCAAAAAAACCGGCAAAAATATATGGATATGTACGCAGACGATTTGATTTCCAGAAAGGAACTGAATGATAAAATCGGCGGCATGAGAAAAGAAATTGAACGGCTGGAAAACGAACTGAAGATGGTAGCGTATCATCTTACCAAGGGGGAACAGTTGGAAAGCGTCCTCGGACGGACATTCAAAGAGATTGAGGATATAACAGATGTACACCAGATGACCAATGCCCAGCTAAAACACATTATCCAGAAAATCGAAGTGGATAAGGATGGGAATGTGGATATTTACCTGCGTTTGCTTGGAGATTTGGGCTTGGACGAAACCGTTCTAATTCATCACGACGAAACATAAAGACGTCACCGACCGCCTCACCCACATCAATCCCGCCCTGGCGGCCCAGGCCCGGGTGGTGCTGGACATCAACAAGGCGGAGCGCCATATCCGCGGCGGACTGGCCACCAAGGAGAAATATGAGCACCGGCTGCAGGCCTGCAGCCGGGAAAACAGATGACCCGGATGGCGGGAACGGAAAAAGCTGTCTCCGGCAGGCCATCCAGGTACTTGACAAACCACTGAAAATCCTTTAAAATCAGTGGACATAAGACCTATATGAAAAAGCAGTGAAGGGAAAAAGTAAGCGGAATGCGGCATCCCAGAGAGAAGGCGGCGGTGGGAGCCTTTATGTACGCGTCGTTGAAACCGGTCCCGGAGCTTTATGCGGGCAGGAAACCGGACGGAGGAGTAAGCGGATGTCCCCGTTCCTGTGAAGCATAACGTATTTCCGGCGTTAGCGGAAAAAGAGAGAGTTTCCGGCAGGTCCGGGAACTAAATTGGGTGGTAACGCCGGCTGTCGGTCCCTTTATGGGGCTGGCAGCTTTTTTGTTTTAGCCGGCCCGCTTTATGGGAACCGACGGCCGCCCGGACAGCACAGAATATAAAGGAGGATCATCATGGCAAAGGAAAAGAAGATGGTGGAAGCGATCACTTCCATGGAAGAGGATTTCGCCCAGTGGTATACGGATGTGGTAAAAAAGGCGGAGCTGTGCGATTATGCCAGCGTAAAGGGCTGCATGGTCATTAAGCCCGACGGCTACGCCCTGTGGGAAAATATCCAGAATGAGCTGGATAAGAGATTTAAGGAGACAGGCGTAAAGAATGTATATATGCCCTTATTTATTCCGGAGAGCCTGCTTCAGAAGGAAAAGGATCATGTGGAGGGCTTTGCACCGGAGGTTGCCTGGGTGACCCACGGCGGCCTGGAGCCTTTACAGGAGCGTCTCTGTGTAAGACCCACATCTGAAACTTTATTCTGCGATTTTTATGCAGGGGATATCCACTCCTACCGGGATCTTCCCAAGGTATACAACCAGTGGTGCTCCGTTGTGAGATGGGAGAAGACCACAAGACCCTTCCTCCGCTCCAGAGAGTTCTTATGGCAGGAGGGCCACACTGCCCACGCCACAGCCGAGGAAGCGGAAGAGCGCACCATCCAGATGTTAAATTTATATGCAGATTTCTGCGAGGACTTCCTGGCGATCCCGGTGGTCCGCGGCCAGAAGACGGATAAGGAGAAATTTGCCGGTGCAGAGGCCACTTATACCATCGAGGCGCTGATGCATGACGGAAAGGCGCTCCAGTCTGGTACCAGCCATAACTTTGGCGACGGCTTTGCCAAGGCCTTCGGCATCCAGTATTCCGATAAGGACAATCAGTTAAAATATGTGCACCAGACTTCCTGGGGCATGACCACCCGTATGATCGGCGCCATCATCATGGTACACGGCGACAACGAGGGACTTGTGCTTCCGCCGAAGGTGGCTCCCACCCAGGTGGTGATCGTTCCGATCCGCCAGAATCTGGAGGGCGTAATGGAAAAAACGCTGGAAGTGAAGGACATGCTCTCCAATTTCCGCGTGAAGGTGGATGATTCTGACAAGAGCCCGGGCTGGAAGTTCTCCGAGTCCGAAATGCGCGGGATCCCGGTGCGTGTGGAGTTAGGACCCAAGGACATTGAGGCTGGCCAGGCCGTTCTGGTGCGCCGTGATACCCATGAGAAGATCACAGTGGCCATCGACGAGATCCCCGCAAAGGTGGGCGAGCTTTTAGAGACCATCCAGCACGATATGTTTGAGCGGGCAAAGGCCCACAGGGACGCCCACACTTACGACGCCCACAGCCTGGAGGAGATGAAGGACATTGCCGACAACAAGCCGGGCTTTATCCGGGCTATGTGGTGCGGCTGCCAGGAATGCGAGGATAAATTAAAGGAAGAAGTGGGCGTGACTTCCCGCTGCATGCCATTTAAGCAGGAAAAGCTGGCTGATACCTGTGTATACTGTGGAAAGCCGGCCACAAAGATGGTGTACTGGGGCAAGGCATACTAATATATGAAAGAAAACAGACGGTCCGTAAAGGACCTGGCCTATGGAGGGCTGTTTACGGCACTGATCGCGGCCGGGGCGTTTCTTAAGATCACGATCCCGGTCCAGCCGGTGCCCATGCACTTTACCCTTCAGTTCTTTTTCGTGCTGCTGGCGGGGCTTCTCCTTGGCTCAAAGGGCGCGCTGTTCAGCGTATGCACATATCTGGCGGTGGGACTCCTGGGTATTCCGGTGTTTGCTTCCGGCGGCGGCCTTTCCTATCTGCTGAAGCCCACCTTTGGGTTTCTGATGGGATTTGCTGCCGCTGGATATCTGACAGGGCGGATCCATGAGCTGCACCGCCAGAACTCTTTTGGCTGGCTTCTGTTTTCGGCGGTCTGGGGGCTGCTTGCGGATTATGCCTGCGGCATGGTCTGGTTTTATGTGTGCAGTAATTATGTGCTCCAGGCGGCTGTCAGCTGGAAGCTGGTATTCATCAACTGCTTCCTGTTGACTGTGGGCGAGGATTTTGTGCTCTGTGTGCTGGCGGCTGCGCTGGCCAAAAGGCTGATGCCGGTGTTTTCGGATATGCGGGGCTGACAGACTGTGCAGCCAGGAAAGGCGGAGGACCATGAATCGGGATGTAAGGATAGAAATGCCCTATGAGGCAGAATGGATCATAAAAAAAATACGGGAACGGGGCTTCGAGGCCTTTGCCGTAGGCGGCTGCGTCCGTGATACTCTTCTGGGCAGGACTCCTGGAGACTGGGATATCACCACCTCCGCAAAGCCGGAAGAGGTGAAGGCGATCTTCGGGAAGACTGTGGATACAGGGCTTCAGCACGGGACGGTCACCATCATTAAAAACCGCAAGGGCTATGAGGTGACCACCTACCGCATCGACGGAGAGTACCGGGACGGCCGTCACCCGGATTCTGTGGAATTCACATCCAGCCTTCTGGAGGATCTGAAACGCCGGGACTTTACCATCAACGCCATGGCGTACAGCCATGAGACCGGGATCGTGGATGCCTTTGACGGCATGGGGGATCTGGAGAAAAAGGTGATCCGGTGTGTGGGCTGTCCCCGGGACCGGTTCACAGAGGACGCTTTGCGGATCCTCCGGGCCATCCGGTTCGCAGCCCAGCTGGGATTTTCCATCGAAGGGGAGACGTATGGAGCCATCCGGGAGATCGCACCGAACCTTAAAAATGTCAGCAAGGAGCGGATCCAGGTGGAGCTTACCAAGCTGCTGACCTCCGCCCATCCGGAAAAGATCGCCATGGTGGAGGACACGGGGATCAGTTTCTATGTGACCGGAGATTTCCCCCTGGTATTCCAGACCGAGCGGGAGAGGATGGCCGGAGGGACATCCAGGCCGGAGCCCTTTTCCTGCCTGGCTCTCCTTCCGCCGGAGAAATCCATGCGCTGGGCCGGATTCCTGCGCCATATGGAGCCGGACATGGTGCGCCGGATCCTGAAAGGCCTTAAGCTGGACAACGAGACTGTGGATAACGGAAAGGTTATGGCAGGGGCTGCCCAGGCGCCTCTGGGGCCGGAAAAGGCCGGGATCCGAAGGTTTTTAAGCCGGATGACGCCGTACCAGTTTGACGGCTGTCTGCGGCTTAAGGCCCTGGATAAAGACCCCCGGACGGAAGAGATCCGTAGACTTTGGGAGGAGATTGAAAAAGACGGGGACTGTGTATCCTTAAAGGAGCTGGCTGTGGGAGGCGGAGACCTGCTGGCAGCCGGTATGGAAGGAAAGGAGATCGGAGAGACACTCAGGCGTCTGCTGGAACTGGTGTTGGAGGACCCGTCCTTAAACCGGAGGGATCTTCTGCTGGAAAAGCTCCGGGGCTGAGCGGGAAGGTCTGTGTTTCCGGACTGGAGGGATCCCAGAAAAAATTTCATCTGTGAGCGAAACCATGGGCTGGCCAAAATGTCCTCATATTCTGGCCGGCCCTTTCATATTCTGGAAGTAGTTCAGAAGGGATATGGAGGGGATCAGGATGAATGACTGGAATACAGAGGTGGCCGGACAGTATGAGTTAAATGTGGAATCCATGCGGAAGGGCCGCGGAGCCTGGATCTTTGAGACGGACCGGGGGCTGAAGCTTTTGAAGGAATACAGAGGCAGCGTAAAGCGCCTGGAGTTTGAGGAGCTGGTGCTGGGGGCCGTGGCCGGAGCCGGAAGCCTCAGGGTGGACCAGTATGTGAGGAATAAAGAGGGAGAGCTTTTATCCACTGCCTCCGACGGAATCAGATACGTGGTGAAGGACTGGTTTTCCGACCGGGAATGCAATCTGAAGGATACGGGAGAGATCCTTTCTGCGGTGCGCCAGATCGCCGTACTCCATAAGCTTTTGAGAAAGGTGGAGCCCAGGGAGGAGTGGAACATGAAGTCCATGGTGTCCCCGCCTCTTTTTATGGCCATGGAAAAGCATAACAGGGAGCTTAAGAAGGCCAGGGCCTTTATCCGGGGGAAACAGCAGAAAAATGAGTTTGAGCTCTGCGTCATTGCCAGCTTTGAGCCTTTTTACCAGCAGGCCGTTCTGGCGGCAGAGGGGATGAAAAGGCTGTATCCCGGGGGCGAAAAGGGATGGACAGAGCGGTATTCCATCTGCCACGGGGAGCTGAACCAGCACCATATTCTCATGGGACCGGATTATGTGGCCGTCACCGGGTTCGGACGGATGCATCTGGGGCTCCAGGTGGAGGATCTTTATTATTTCATGCGGAAGGTCATGGAGAAGTACAACTGGGACTGCGGGCTGGGAAATGGGATGCTGGAGGCATATGAGCGGGTGCTTCCCATGAGCCGGATGGAGCGGGAGTGCTTGTATTTCATGTTCCTGTATCCGGAAAAATATTGGAAGCAGATCAACTTCTATTATAATACCAATAAGGCATGGATCCCGGCCAGGAACACGGAAAAGATCGAGAGCCTGAAGGCCCAGGAAAAGAGCCGGAAACGGTTTGTGGACGGCATCATTTAATGCTTTATTTTTTTAGGCAGATGAAGTATAATGGCACCATAGGATAACTTCGGTTTTATCGACAAAAAGAATGATTGAGGGAGTGAAAAAGCACATGAAGGATTACATGAAGATCTATGAACAGTGGCTGGCAGATCCGTATTTTGACGAGGATACGAAGAATGAGCTGAGAGCCATCGCAGGCGACGAAAACGAGATCAGGGAACGGTTCTATATGGACCTGGAGTTTGGTACTGCGGGTCTGCGCGGGATCATTGGCGCGGGGATCAACCGTATGAATATTTATACGGTCCGCCGTGCGACCCAGGGACTTGCCAATTATATAAAAAAGCAGGGCGGAGAGGAAAAGGGCGTTGCCATTGCCTTTGATTCCCGGAGGATGTCCCCGGAATTTGCCATGGAGGCAGCCATGACCCTGGCGGCCAACGGGATTAAGGCCTACAAGTTTGAATCCCTGCGCCCCACGCCGGAGCTTTCCTTTGCGGTCCGTGAGCTGGGCTGCATCGCCGGCATCAATATCACTGCCAGCCATAATCCGCCGGAATACAACGGCTATAAGGTATACTGGGAGGACGGCGCCCAGTTCACCCCGCCCCATGATAAGGGCGTGCTGGAGGAGGTCCTGGCCATTGAGGATCTTTCCACAGTAAAGACCACCTCTGAGGAGAAGGCCTTAAGGTCCGGAAAATTCCAGGTGATCGGCAAAGAGATCGATGATAAATATATTAAGAACGTAAAGGCACAGGTGGTGAACCAGGACGCCATTGACCGGATGCAGAAGGACATCACTATTATCTACACTCCGCTCCACGGCACCGGAAATATTCCGGCCAGACGGGTCATGAAGGAGCTGGGCTTTGAAAATGTATACGTGGTTCCGGAGCAGGAGCTGCCCGATGGAAACTTCCCGACGGTCAGCTATCCCAACCCGGAGGCGGAGGAGGCCTTTACCCTGGGCTTAAAGCTGGCGAGGGAGAAGAACGCCGATCTGGTGCTGGCCACTGATCCCGACGCGGACCGTCTGGGCGTTTACGTAAAGGATGCAAAGACCGGGGAATACCATCCTCTGACCGGAAACATGTCCGGTTCCCTGTTATGCGATTATGTGCTGAGCCAGAAGCAGGCCAAGGGCCAGATCCCGGCAGACGGACAGGTCATCAAATCCATCGTGACCACCAACCTGGTGAACGCCGTGGCAGAGCATTACGGCTGCGAGCTGGTGGAAGTGCTCACAGGCTTTAAGTACATCGGCCAGCAGATCTTAAAGGAGGAGCAGACAGGAAAAGGCACCTATATGTTCGGCATGGAAGAAAGCTATGGCTGCCTGATCGGTACCTATGCCCGGGATAAGGACGCTATCTCCGCCACTGCCGCACTCTGCGAGGCTGCCGCTTATTATAAAGAAAAGGGGATGACCTTATGGGATGCCATGGTGGCCATGTATGAGAAGTACGGCTACTATAAGGACACCGTAAAATCCATTGGCTTAAAGGGCATCGAGGGTCTGGCAAAGATCCAGGAGATCATGGAAAACTTCCGCCAGGAGCCGCCTAAGACTCTGGGAGACTATACGGTAACTGCGGCCCGGGATTATAAGGCCGGGATCATTATGGACATGGCTTCGGGCGCTGTCCGCCCCACAGGCCTTCCCTCTGCCAACGTGCTCTACTATGAGATGAACGACGGCGCATGGCTTTGTGTCCGCCCGTCCGGTACAGAGCCTAAGATCAAATTTTACTATGGGGTGAAGGGAGCCTCCATGGAGGACGCAGACGCAAGATCCGAAAAGATGGGAGCAGAGCTGACAGAGCTTGTAAATAAGATGCTGTAAAAAAGCGAACCGAAGGGGCTGCCGCAGAAGGGAAGCTGAGAACCAGCTTTTTTGCGGCAGCCCTGCGGTTTAATCCTCTTCCTCCAGCCGCTGGATTTCTTCCATGCTTTTCCGGGCCTCGGGCATCTGGCGGATATAATCAGAATTCTGCCCATAGCACTGTTCCAGGAAGGTAATGTATGCCCTGGCAGCCTTGGGAAGCTCCTTTCCTTTGGGGAAGATATAGCTGCAGATATAATTGGAACGCCCTTTTTCTGCGGACAGGATGCTGTCCGGCAGCGGAATGGACACGATATGATAATTTTTCTCCTGGTCCAGGATCGGCAGGATCCCGACGCCGAGATAGTCGGTGCGCAGGAGCAGCGTATGGAGGGCGGAACGGCTCTCCACATAGACGATCTGCCGGATTTGGTTCCAGTTGATGAAATTCAGATCCATATTGTTGTAGACGCTCTCCAGGGCCCGGGCATTTCCCGCCTCCACCGGATACAAGGCAAAATTGTACTGGCAGATCTTTTCCATGGTCAGAGAGTCCTTTTCCTTTAAGATCGGGTGGTCCTCCCGGCAGAAGAGCTGGGCCCGGGAGGAGAAGAGAAAGTGCTCCTCCAGATGGCGGAAGGACAAAAGTTCTTCGATCTGGCTGCGGGTGTGGGCCAGGTACATAAGGACTCCCACATCGGCCCGGTTGGAGTATACGTCTCCAATGACGATGCGGGGGGAGCTTTCCCTGTATGAGAACCGGAGCGGTATGTCCGGAATGGATTTCACCATGCGGATAAACGCGTCGTTGGGGTGGGAGCAGGTACAGGCCGAGATCCTCAGCCGGTAGTGGTCGGCCCGCTCCCGGAAGATCCGCTGAAAATTTCCGGCGTTGTCCAGCAGGTCCCTGGCCATATCCAGGAACAGCCGTCCGCTGTCTGTGGGGGTGATACCGGTCTTTTCGCGGGTAAAGACTGTGATTCCATATTCGGACTCCACCTCCTTGAGAATCCGGCTTAAGTAGGGCTGGGTGACGAAAAGGCGTCTGGCTGCCTTGGAAATGGAACCGCAGTTTTCAATTTCGATCAGGTATTCCAGATGCTGTAGATTCATGAAATTCCTCCATCCATAATGAAATAGTTATGTCGTAATGAAAATGGGGTATTTGTCAAAATTCACCGATTTTCATATAATCAGTGTATGACTGTTTGGGATATCTGTCAACCCAAATGGATCGGTCCGTATCCGTCTTTCCGGAACGGGAAATTTTAGGAGGAAAAAAGTATGACACATCTGAAACTGGCCAACAGCCCGTTAATGGCGGTCCTTTGCGGGCTCACGATCCTGATCGTTCTGCTGCAGCCCGTGATCTTCATGGCAGCTGCCTTTAAACGCGGAAAAGAGCTGAACATGACCAAAGAGGAAATGAAGGAGGCTGCGCGGAGCAGCGCCATCTTTTCCATCATTCCGTCACTCCCCATTATCGTGAGCTATCTGCTGCTGGTACCGGCCCTTGGGCGGTATTTTCCTTGGCTCCGCTTAAGCGTCGTAGGCTCTGCTGTCTACGAGACCATGGTGGCCAATATGGCGGCAGAGGCCTTCGGCCTGGAATCCATCACCGCAGGAGAGATCCCGGTGGACGTATTTGTATTCATCCTCTTTGTGGTCACCATCGGTATCCTTGGAGGAAACATCTTCAACGTATTCTTCTTAAAGAGCTATGACAAAAAGGTGGAATCCTTAAAGAGCGGCAACGCAGCTCTGGTTCCCGTTATTACCACGGCCATGTTCCTGGGAATGTACGGAACCATGGCGGCCCCCCATCTGACAAACTTTTCCAGCCTTCCGGCGGTCGCTGCGATCCTGGTGGCCGGAGTCACGGCCATCGGTGTCAATAAGCTGGCTGCCGGCCGCAAAAAGCTGAAGGAGTTCGCATTCCCCTTAAGCATGCTGGTGGGAATGTTCGCATCCTGTATTGTCAATGCAATGATCGTTTAGGAGGAAGAGAAGATGAAAGAAAGAAGTTTTCACGACCGGATCCATACCATCGGCAGATTCACGGTGATCTGTGCCCTGGTAAGCTTCATGGCCGTTCCCTTTGTGCTGGCCATGGTCAATCATATCCCCATGAATATTCCGCAGATCTTACAGAATGCGTTTCCGATCCTTCTGACCTTCAGTATCAGCGGGATCTGTGAGAATCTGTCCTTTATGCCCATCATCGGCAGCGGCGCCCTTTATATGGCCTGCGTGACCGGCAATGTGAGCAATATGAAGGTTCCGGCGGCTGTCAACGCCATGGAGGTGGCCGGCCACGCGCCGGGCAGTGAAAAGGCTGACGTGGTGGCTATGATCGCCGTAGCTGCCTCCACATTTGTGACTACGGCTATCGTATTTTTAGGAATGCTGTTCCTGGCTCCGATCTTTGAACCGGTCTACAACAATCCGTTTTTACAGCCCGCATTCCAGAACATGGTGCCTGCCCTCATCGGCGCCCTGTTGTTCCCATATATCTTAAAGGCGCCGAAGCAGGCCATCGTGCCCATTATCCTGCCGGTGATCCTGATCTTTATACTGGGAAGGAGCTTTTTCTCCAGCAACCAGAGCTACATTATGGTGGGAGTGATCGTACTTTCAGCGCTGTATTCCTACGGGCTGTTTAAGAAAAAGATCATTGGATAAAGAAACTGGACAAGGAAGAAACGGAAAGGAGCATCATTATGAACAGGAAAGAGTTTGTGTTAAATGCCGTCAGCCGGAAGCAGGATCTGGTGGTGGAGGTCAGCGACCGGATCTTTGACTTTGCGGAGACAGGCTTCCATGAGTTCGAAACGGCAAAGCTGTACCAGCAGGTTCTGGAGAAGGAGGGCTTTGCAGTGGAGATGGGCATTGCCGGAATGCCCACGGCTTTTAAGGCCACCTACGGAAACGGAAAGCCGGTGGTGGGCTTTCTGGCCGAGTACGACGCGCTTCCGGAGCTTTCCCAGGTGGGCGGCTGCACAGAGAGAAAGCCAGTCTGCGGGGAAAATCCCGACGGCCATGGCTGCGGCCACAACCTTTTAGGCGCGGGGACCCTGGCTGCGGCCCTGGCGGTGAAGGCGTATCTGGAGGAGAATCCTGGAAAGGGGACCGTGGTCCTGTTTGGCTGTCCCAGTGAGGAAAAGGGAAACGGAAAGACCATCATGGCCAGGGACGGCGTCTTTGACGGCGTGGACGCAGCCCTGACCTGGCACCCGGATACGGCCAACGCCGTATGGACGGCCTCCTCCCTGGCCAATGTGAGCGTGTTCTTTAATTTCAAGGGCGTTACCTCCCACGCTGCCGCTGCGCCGGAGCTGGGCCGCTCTGCTTTGGATGCTGCCGAGCTCATGAGCGTGGGCGTCAACTACTTAAGAGAGCACATTATCTCCGACGCCAGGATCCACTACGCGTACCGGGATGTGGGAGGCATTGCCCCCAATGTGGTACAGGGCCACAGCCGTGTCCACTACTTCATCCGCGCTCCCAAGTCCTGGCAGGTGCAGGAGATCTATAAGCGGGTCATCGATGTGGCCGAGGGAGCTGCAAAGATGACCGGAACGGAAATGACCTATGAGCTTTATGCAGGGCTTTCCGATTTTATCCCCAACCATGCCCTTACGGAGGTCCTTTACGAAGCCCTGGAAGAGGTGGGAGGACCGGAGTTTGACGAGGCCGATTTTGCTCTGGCAAGAAGGTTCTTTACAGAAACGGCCACAGCCGATGAGCTGGAGGCCAAAAAGGCGGCTGTGAAGAAAAAATACGGCCAGGAGGCAGAGGCCTTTATGGAGCGGCCGCTGAACACGAGGGTCGAACCCATGGTATGGACAGGCAGGGTTCAGCCAGGCTCCACCGATGTGGGAGACGCCAGCTACGTGATGCCCACAGCCCAGCTGACCACAGCCACGGCCACCTTCGGAACAGCGGCCCATACCTGGCAGATGACGGCCCACGGCAATACGGAGATCGCCCACAAAGCCATGCTGACGGCCGGGAAGGCCATGGCCCTGGCCGGGATCATGCTCTTTGAGGATCCGGAGCTGGTAAAGAGAGCCAGGGAAGAGTGGCTTGAAGAGACCGGCGGCGTCTATGAATGCCCGATCCCGGACGGCGTGGGACCGAGATTGAACGAATAAACCCTGCGGGCAGAAAGCCGGCAGGAAAATAGAGGTGAAAACATGCAGAAAATACTTGAAAATGCATTGGAGATCGGACGGAAATATATTCCGGAGGGGGAGTGCGCCTCCTATATCCCGGAGCTGGCCAAGGCAGACAAAAACCATCTGGGCGTCTGCATCCGGACCAGGGGAATGGAAACGTTTTCCGCCGGAGACACGAAGGAGCGGTTTACGATCCAGAGTATCTCCAAAGTGATTACCCTGATGGTGGCGCTTCAGCACTGCGGGTTCAATAAGGTGTTTGAGAAGATGAACATGGAGCCTTCGGGCGATGCGTTCAACTCTCTGGTAAAGCTGGATCTTACCAGCGACAAGCCTTTTAATCCCATGATCAATGCAGGAGCCATCACCACTGCCGGCTATCTGGTGCCCGACGTGAGCTTTGAGGATATGCTGAATTACGCCAGACGTCTCTGTCTGGACAAGGACATCGTCATGGACGAAAAGGTATTCCGGTCTGAGATGGACCACTGCGCCAGGAACCGGGCCATCGCCTACCTGCTCCAGAGCAAGGGCATCCTGGAAAGCGATGTGGAAAAGAGCCTGGAGCTTTATACGCGGATGTGTTCCTTAAGCGTCACGGCAGAGAGCCTGGCCGGCCTGGGGCTGGTGCTGTCCAACGGAGGCAGGCATCCGGAGACGGGAGAACGGCTCATTGACAAATACGCCGTCCAGGTGGCCAAGACCATTATGCTGACCTGCGGCATGTACGACGGCTCCGGCGAGTTCGCCGTCCGGGTGGGGATCCCCTCAAAGAGCGGCGTCGGCGGCGGTATCCTGGCTGTGGTGGAAAAGCGCATGGGCATCGGCATCTATGGACCGGCCCTCAATGAAAAGGGCAACAGCATCGGCGGAAGCCATGTCCTGGAGTATCTTTCCAAGGAGCTGAACCTTCATATGTTCGCAGCCGAGCAGTGATCTCCGGCAGCGCTGCCGCTCACTGGCCTTCCAGTGAGCCGTGGATTCCAGCGGCCGGGAAGCGGCCTGCCGGGACGGGAACCAAAAACCGCTTGACATATCATGACAGAATGAGTTATGATATTTCCAGTGTGAAGAGACATTATCGTTTTCATGCAAATGTATTTGTGACCACTTTCGCGCTCAGAAAGGCGGAAGTCAAGCCCACACGGACAGGCGGGTCAAACGCCGGCGCGGGAAACCGCATTATTGATTGAGTTAAAAGCTCAAATTTTATAAGCTGATCACTTTATAATCAACGCGCAGTGCGCACATCATCTTGTGAAACGGTCAATAAGAGCAGGAAACATATATTTGCGATTGAAGCATCGGAAACGATAACGGTCATTAAGAAACGGAAAACGGTACTGGACCGTACACGCCCGTTTCACGGAATAGGAATCGTAAGGCAGATGATGGAATTGCATCATCTGCCTTTTTATCATAGGAAGCCTGCGGAGAAGGATTCTTTCCTGCATATGGGAAAATGGAAAGGGATTTGGGAATGGATAGAGAGAAACAGAAGAGAGCCCCCATTTACGAAGCGCTGGAGGCATTTAAGAAAAAGAGAGTGGTCCCCTTTGACGTGCCGGGCCACAAAAGAGGAAGAGGAAACCCGGAGCTGGTGCGGCTCCTGGGAGAAAAGTGCGTGTCCCTGGATGTGAACTCCATGAAGCCGCTGGACAACCTGTGCCATCCAGTGTCTGTGATCAAAGAGGCAGAGGAGCTGGCAGCAGAGGCCTTCGGCGCAGCCGGAGCCTATTTGATGGTGGGCGGCACCACATCGGCAGTTCAGACCATGATCCTTTCTGTCTGCCGGGCAGGGGATAAGATCATCCTTCCCCGGAATGTCCATAAAAGCGTCATCAACGCCATGGTGCTCTGCGGAGCCGTTCCGGTCTACGTGAACCCGGATGTGAACCAGAAGCTGGGGATCTCCCTGGGGATGGAGGTGGGCAAGGTCCGCCAGGCCATCGAGGACAACCCGGATGCTGTGGCCGTATTTGTGAACAACCCCACCTACTACGGGATCTGCTCGGATATTAAGACCATCGTGGAGCTGGCCCACGCCAGGGGAATGAAGGTCCTGGCCGACGAGGCCCACGGGACCCACCTGTACTTTGGAAAAAATCTTCCGGTGTCGGCCATGGAGGCCGGGGCGGACCTGGCGGCGGTTTCCATGCACAAATCCGGCGGAAGCCTGACCCAGAGCTCTCTGCTCCTGTTAAATAAAGGGGTCAACGCCGATTATGTGCGTCAGATCATCAACCTGACCCAGACCACCAGCGCCTCCTACCTGCTGTTATCCAGCCTGGATATTTCCAGACGGAACCTGGCCTTAAGGGGCGAGGAGTCCTTTGGAAAGGTGGTGGACATGGCGGAGTATGCCAGGAGTGAGATCAACTCCATCGGCGGCTACTATGCCTATGGAAAGGAGCTGGTCAACGGCAACAGCGTATTTGACTACGACGTGACTAAGCTTTCCGTATATACAAGGGATATCGGCCTGGCGGGCATCGAGGTCTACGACCTTTTAAGGGACGAGTACGACATCCAGATCGAATTCGGAGATATCAGCAACATCCTGGCCTATATCTCCATCGGCGACCGGATCCAGGATATTGAACGTCTGGTGGGCGCTCTGGCGGATATTGAACGCTTGTATAAAAAAGACAGTACAGGCCTTTTATCCGGGGAATATATCTCCCCCAAGGTGGTCATGTCGCCCCAGAAGGCCTTTTATTCCGATAAGATCTCCCTTCCGGTGGAAAAATCCTCGGGAAGGGTCTGCGCAGAGTTCGTGATGTGCTATCCGCCGGGAATCCCGATCCTGGCCCCCGGCGAGATGATCACCGACGACATTGTGGAATATATCATGTATGCCAAGGAAAAGGGCTGCTCCATGCAGGGAACCGAGGATCCGGCTGTGGAGCACTTAATGGTCCTGGCAAATATTTAGAGCCGGTACGGCAATACTAAGGAGACTGGGAGGTGCAGAATGGAATTCTGGTTTTCAGAGCTGCATACGGGAAACGTAAAGCTTTCTGTCCGGATCGAAAAACAGCTTTTTTCCGGAGAAAGCGAATATCAGAGGATCGATGTGTTTGACTCCGAGGAGTTTGGAAAGTTCATTTCCCTGGACGGAGAGATCGTATTCTCTGAAAAAGATGAGTTTATTTATGATGAGATGGTGACCCATGTGCCCATGGCCGTCCATCCCCATGTGAAGAATGTGCTGATCATCGGCGGCGGCGACGGCGGCGTTGCCAAGGAGCTGTTACAGTATAAGTCTATCGAGAGCATCGACGTGGTGGAAACGGACCGGATGTTTGTGGACGTATGCCGGGAATATTTCCCGGAGGTGGCCTGCGCCCTGGATGATGAGAGGGTGAAGATTCATTATGACGACGGCCTGCGCTTCCTGAGAAATAAAAAGGGGATCTATGACCTGATCATCAACGATTCCACAGACCCCTTCGGCCATACGGAGGGCCTGTTCACAAAGGAATTTTACGGAAGCTGCTACAATGCCTTAAAGGACGACGGGATCATGGTCTACCAGCATGGAAGCCCCTTCTATGACGAGGACGAGGCGGCCTGCCGCAGCATGCACAGGAAGGCATTCCGTTCCTTCCCCATCAGCCGCGTCTACCAGGCCCACATCCCCACCTGTCCGTCGGGCTACTGGCTGTTTGGCTTTGCATCGAAAAAGTATCATCCCATCAAGGATTTCAAGCCTAAAGAGTGGAATGGTCTTAAGATAGAAACATGGTATTACACGACCCATCTTCATATGGGAGCCTTTATGCTGCCCAAATATGTGGAGGATCTATTAGAAGAGGAGGAACAATAAAAATGAGCAGATTACTGATTATCGGATGCGGCGGCGTCGCTTCTGTGGCAGTCCATAAATGCTGCCAGAACAGCGAGGTATTTACGGAGATCATGATCGCCAGCCGTACGGTCTCCAAGTGTGAGGCCTTAAAGGCAGAGCTGGAGGGAAAGACCTCCACAAAGATCACCACAGCGAAGGTGGATGCCGACAATGTGGACGAGCTGGCAGCCTTAATGGAGTCCTATAAGCCGGACGCAGTATTAAACCTGGCTCTTCCTTACCAGGATCTGACCATCATGGACGCCTGCTTAAAGGCAGGAGTCAACTACATTGACACCGCCAACTATGAGCCCGAGGACACGGACGATCCGGAGTGGAGGGCCATTTATGAAAAACGCTGTAAAGAAGAGGGCTTCACAGCATATTTTGACTATTCCTGGCAGTGGGCGTATAAAGAGAGATTCGAGAAGGCCGGCCTGATGGCTCTTTTAGGCACCGGCTTCGACCCGGGCGTGACCAGCGTGTTTACCGCCTACGCCTTAAAGCACTACTTTGACGAGATCCACACCATCGACATCTTAGACTGCAACGGCGGCGACCACGGCTATCCCTTCGCCACCAACTTTAACCCTGAGATCAACCTCCGGGAGGTTTCTGCCAACGGCTCCTACTGGGAGAACGGCCACTGGGTAGAGACAGAGCCCATGGAGATCAAGAGAGAGTACAACTTCCCCCAGGTGGGCCAGAAGGATATGTACCTTTTACATCACGAGGAGATCGAGGCCCTGGCAAAGAACATCCCGGGCGTAAAGCGGATCCGTTTCTTCATGACCTTTGGCCAGAGCTATCTGACCCATATGAAATGCCTGGAGAATGTGGGCATGTTATCCACCTCTCCGGTGGAATATAACGGCCAGGAGATCGTTCCGATCCAGTTCTTAAAGGCCCTTTTACCGGATCCCGCATCCTTAGGCCCCAGAACCGTCGGAAAGACCAACATCGGCTGTATCTTCACCGGCGTAAAGGACGGAAAGGAAAAGACTGTTTATATCTACAATGTCTGCGACCATCAGGAATGCTATAAAGAGGTGGGCTCCCAGGCTGTTTCCTACACCACCGGCGTACCGGCCATGATCGGCGCCATGATGATGGTGACAGGAAAATGGAACGGCAAGGGCGTATTCAATGTAGAGGAGTTCGATCCCGATCCGTATATGGAGGCCTTAAATAAGTGGGGGCTTCCGTGGGTAGTGGACGAAAATCCCCAGACCGTAGAGTAAAAACGGCGGGCCGCTGAAGGCGTGGCTTTCGGCGGCCCTTTTTAAAACGACAGAGGTGTGACCATGAACATACATGAGCTTCCGACTCCGTGCTATGTGATCGATGAAAAGAAGCTGAAGGAGAATCTGGAGATCCTGGCAGGCGTAAGGGACCGCACGGAATGCAGGATCCTGCTGGCCCAGAAGGCATTCTCCTGTTTTTATGAATACCCGCGGATCGCAGACTATCTGAACGGTACCACGGCCAGCGGCCTTTATGAGGCGCGGCTGGGCTATGAGGAGATGGGAGAGCCCTTTGGCCTGGAGACCCATGTGTTCGCCCCAGCCTTTAAAGCGGCTGAATTTGAGGAGATCGCCGGGATCTGCGACCATGTGATCTTCAATTCTGCGGCCCAGCTGGAAAAATTCCTTCCGATATGCAGAAAAAACGGTGTGGGCGTGGGACTCAGGATCAATCCGGAATGCTCCACCCAGGGGGATCATGCCATTTACGATCCCTGCGCGCCTGGATCCCGTCTGGGAGTGACCTTGGAAAACTTCCCGGAGCATCTGGCCGGAGAGCTTTCCGGCCTCCATTTCCATACCCTCTGCGAGCAGAACTCCGACGATCTGGAGACGACTCTGGCAGCGGTGGAGGAAAAGTTCGGGAAATACCTGGAGCTCCCCAACATTGAATGGCTCAATATGGGCGGCGGCCACCACATCACCCGGCCGGACTACGATATCGCCCGTCTGGAGCGGTGCATCCTCCATATAAAGGAGACCTACGGCGTACAGGTATACCTGGAGCCGGGGGAGGCCATTGCCTTAAATGCGGGCTATCTGGTGACCGAGGTCATGGACATTGTGAAAAACGGGATCTCCACTCTGGTGCTGGACGCCTCGGCGGCCTGTCATATGCCGGATGTGCTGGAAATGCCCTACCGGCCGCCCCTTAAGGATTCCGGGAAGCCGGGAGAGAAGGCGTATACCTACCGCCTGTCCTCCTGTACCTGCCTGGCCGGGGACGTGATCGGGGATTATTCCTTTGACCATGAGATCCATGTGGGAGATAAGCTGTATTTTGAGGATATGGCCATTTATTCCATGGTGAAGAACAATACCTTCAACGGCATGGCCCTGCCGGCCATTGCTGTGATGGAGGAAGACGGAAACTGTAAGGTGATCCGGGAATTCGGATACGAAGACTTTAAAGGGCGGCTGGCGTAAATGCGGCCGCCTTTTTAAAACAGGAGAGTACAGAAAATATGAAGAAATTAATGGGAATTCCGGGAGAAGAGGGATATTCCATGCCCGGAGAATTTGAACCCCACAGAGGCTGCATCATGATCTGGCCCAAACGTCCCGGAAGCTGGAATTACGGAGCGGTAAAGGCCAGGGAGGCGTTTAAGAACGTGGCCCTTGCCATTGCAGAGAGTGAGGATGTTTATATGCTGGCAGAGCCGGACGTGGCGGAGGACGCCAGGAGGGCCTTGGGACTTACGGGAAACGCTGGGACGGAAACGCCGGAAAACGGCTCACGGCTCCATGTGCTGGAAATGGAATCCGACGATGCCTGGGCCAGGGACGTGGGCCCCACCTTTGTGAAGAATGGGGCAGGGGACGTCCGGGGCATCGACTGGGAATTCAACGCCTGGGGCGGCACCGTGGACGGCCTGTATGCCCACTGGGAAAAGGACGACCAGGTGGCGGAGCGGTTCTGTGAGGCCCTGGGGTATGGGTGCTATGAGGCCCATCCCTTTGTGCTGGAGGGCGGCTCCATCCACAGCGACGGCCAGGGGACCATCCTGGTGACAGAATCCTGCCTTTTAAGCGCCGGGAGGAATCCGGAGCTTACGAAGGAGGAGATCGAAGAAAGACTCCTCTCATATCTGGGAGGGAAAAAGGTCATCTGGCTGCCCAGGGGGATCTATAACGACGAGACCAACGAGCACGTGGATAATATCTGTGCCTTTACAGCCCCGGGCCATGTGGTACTGGCCTGGACCGATGACGAGACGGATCCCCAGTATGAGCTGTCTATGGCCTGTTTAAGGGCCCTGGAGGCTTCTGTGGACGCCTGTGGGCGCAGGATCCAGGTCCATAAGCTTCCGATCCCTAAAACGCCCATCTGCGTCACAGAGGAGGATCTTAAGGGGTACGAATTTGAACCCGGCGAGGATGTGCGGGAGGCCGGAGAGCGTCTGGCAGCCAGCTATGTGAATTTTTATATTTCCAACGGCGGGGTGGTCGTGCCCCAGTTCGGAGATGAAAACGATGAGACGGCAGTAAGGATCTTGGCGGAGCTGTTCCCGGGGCGGAAGGTGCATCCGGTGGCAGCCAGGGATATTCTTCTGGGCGGAGGAAACATCCACTGCATCACCCAGCAGATCCCCGCGTCCGGCGTCTGTGAGTCTTTATAAGGAGGTTTTTATGCGTAAGGTAACTGTGGCGGCAGTGCAGATGCGCTGCACGGAAAATGTAGAAGAAAATATCGCCAGGGCCGAGGCCCTGGTGCGGAAGGCGGCGGCAGAGGGAGCGCAGATCATCCTTCTTCCGGAGCTGTTTGAACGGCCCTATTTCTGCCAGGAGCGCAGATATGAGTATTACGGGTATGCAAAGCCTGTGGAGGAAAACGATGCGGTGCGCCATTTTTCAAAGGTGGCGAAGGAGCTTTCCGTGGTGCTTCCCATCAGCTTTTATGAGAGGGACAAAAACCGCTTGTTCAATACCGTGGCCATTCTGGATGCGGACGGGGAGAATCTGGGGATCTACAGAAAGACCCATATCCCCGATGACCATTATTACCAGGAAAAATTTTATTTCACTCCGGGCGATACGGGCTTTAAAGCCTTTAAGACCCGGTACGCTGTCATCGGCGTGGGCATCTGCTGGGACCAGTGGTTCCCGGAGACGGCCAGGTTCATGGCCGTAAAGGGCGCAGAGCTCTTATTCTACCCCACGGCCATCGGCAGCGAGCCGATCCTGGAGGTGGACAGCATGCCCCACTGGAGACGGTGTATGCAGGGCCACGGGGCCTGCAATCTGATGCCGGTGATCGCCGCCAACCGGGTGGGCCTGGAGACGGTGGAGCCCTGTGCGGAAAATGGAAACCAGAGTTCTTCCCTCCGGTTCTATGGCTCCTCCTTTATCACCGACGGAACGGGAGAACTGGTAACATCCATGGACCGGGATTCGGAGGGCGTGATCACCGCCTCCTTCGATCTGGACGCCCTGGCGGAGGACCGCCTCTCCTGGGGATTGTTCCGGGACCGGAGACCGGAGCTGTATAAGGAGTAGGCCGGGGCGGGCGGCAGGCAGATGAAGGAACTGGCCCGCCCGGCGGGATCTGCGGATCTTTTCTGGCCGTCGGTTATGGATGCCATGACAAATATGTATACACGAAAACGGGTGCTGCCATTGAAAAGGCCGGGGGAATGGGATAAGATAAAGGACATCACAGGGAATAGACGGAGGAATATCTTATGGAATACAGGATCGCAGTGATCCCCGGCGACGGCATCGGGCCGGAGATCGTCACAGAGGCCAAAAAGGTTCTGGACCGGGTGGGCCAGGTCTTCGGCCACACGTTCCATTACACAGAAGTGGATATGGGCGGCGTTTCCATTGACAAATACGGCGTACCGCTGACAAAGGAGGCCCTGGAAACGGCAAAAAACAGCGATTCCGTCCTGCTGGGAGCCGTGGGCGGCCATGTGGGCAATTCCCGCTGGTATGACGTGGCCCCTGAGCTGCGTCCGGAGGCCGGGCTTCTGGCGATCCGGAAGGGGCTGAACCTCTTTGCCAATATCCGGCCTGCCTGTCTTTATGACGGGCTGGAGGACGCCTGCCCGTTAAAGCGGGAGATCATCGGAGAGGGCTTTGATATGGTCATCGTCCGGGAGCTGACCGGAGGCCTGTACTTCGGGGAACGTCATACAGAGGAGGTCAACGGAGTCATGCAGGCCACGGATACCCTGGTCTACAATGAGACGGAGATCCGGCGTGTGGCGGCGAAGGCCTTTGAAACGGCCATGAAGAGAAAGAAGAAGGTCACCAGCGTGGATAAGGCCAATGTGTTGGATTCCTCCAGGCTCTGGAGAAAGGTGGTGGCGGAGGTGGCGGCAGATTATCCGGAGGTGGCTCTGGAGAATATGCTGGTGGACAACTGCGCCATGCAGCTGGTGATGGATCCGGGCCAGTTCGACGTGATTTTAACGGAAAACATGTTCGGGGATATCCTGTCCGACGAGGCCAGCATGATCACCGGCTCCATCGGAATGCTTTCCTCCGCCAGCTTAAACGAAGGAAAGTTCGGCCTTTATGAGCCCAGCCACGGCTCTGCCCCGGATATTGCGGGAAAGGGCATTGCCAATCCCATTGCCACCATCCTTTCGGCGGCCATGATGCTGCGGTTTTCCTTTGATCTGGATAAGGAAGCGGAAGCGGTGGAAAATGCGGTGAAAAAGGTCCTGGCCGGGGGATACCGGACAGCGGATATTATGGCGGAGGGAATGAAGCAGACGGGAACGAAGGAAATGGGCGACCTGATCTGCAGCCAGATCGCATAAGGACCGTGGATCAGATACGGGGACTGCTGGAAAGGAGGGGACTTGGCTTCTCCTTTCCAGCAGCCTTTTTGTATGGAATATGGCTCTGGTGCAGAAGGCATGGAAAAACAAATAATCAGAATAATTCTATACAATAATACAATTAAAAGATAACAGAAAAATAAAATAAAAATTTTTAAAAAATATATTGACAAAACGATACTGTTCGTCTATAATAAAGACAACAAAAACAAAGAGAAACAAAAATTCTTAAAAAAGATTTCAAAACTCTTTGGAGAAGGAAATCCCAAAAAGATTCCTATCTCGAAATGAACGTCCAAATCTAAGCAAAGGAGGTACGGACCACCGAAGACTTAAATCTCGTTTAGCTTTTATAAAAAAATAAAAGTCTAAACATAGGAAAACCACAAAACCGGAACAAACGGATCATAAAAGGTTATCTGATATTACTTAAAGATATGACGAGAAAGTATCAATAAGAAAAATACAATAATCAATATGAAAAAGAAAAAATGACAGAAGAAAAAAATTCGAAAAACCGGTGGAGTGAAGAAAGAAAATTTAATATAGATAAAAAACTCGAAAGTGAGGATCGTCCAATGGACAACGAAATGTAGAGTGGGTATCGGGAGAATCAGTAAGTGACTTTTTCGGTACCCACTAAATTTTTGCATGTCAGATCCCGCTCAGATCAAAGGGCGGGGTGTATTCTTCTTTTGCACTGCTTTTTTCCTGCATATATCCGTCTGTAAGCCCAAGCTCGATGGCAGTATCCACAACCTTCTGATATTCATAGGTGGTGATCCGGCGGCGGATCTCCGGATACTGGCTGCTTTTATAAAATGGCGTATACTGGCTCAGTATACTTAGAAGGAACTGTCCTGGAGGCAGCTCTTCCTTTATCCAGTGAAGGAGCCGGATGGAGTCGTCCTTTGCTCCGGGAAGGACCATGTGGCGGATCACTACGCCTTTTTTTAAAAGCCCCGGGTTTTCCGGGCCCCAGGCCAGCCCGCCGGATACGCGGATCATTTCTTTTATGGCTTTGGAGGCCATGGAGAAATAGTTTTGGGCTGCCGAGTATTTTTCAGACAGGCTGCTGTCATAATATTTAAGATCCGGAAGCCAGATGTCGATGCAATCGGAAAACTCCCGGATGGTTTCAGTCCGCTCATAGCCGCCGCTGTTATAGACCACGGGGATGTGAAGCTCTGGCCGCGCCAGCTCCAGGGCCTGGCGGATGGATGGGAGATACTGGGTGGCCGTCACCAGGTTGATGTTGTGGGCGCCCTTTTCCTGGAGCTCCAGGAAGATTTCAGCGAGCCGGGCTGTGGAAATTTCTTTTCCGAAATTTTCATGGCTCAGAGGATAGTTCTGGCAGAAAACGCATTTTAGGGTACAGCCGGAAAAGAATACGGTCCCGCTGCCGGCTGTGCCGCTGATGCACGGCTCCTCCCACTGGTGAAGGGCTGCCCGGGCGGCTTTGATCTGGTGGGATGCGCCGCAGAAGCCAGGGGCCTTGGTCCGGTCGGCCCCGCACATCCTGGGGCACAGGGTACAGGATTCATAATTCATGGACATGGGGATGTCACCTCGTTTTATGTAGATTCTGCCAGAGCCGGGAGGCTGCCTGGAGCAGCTTTTCTGGTCTGGCAGTGGGTCCGGGGATACGGGCCTGGGGCCGCCTTCCGGTTTCTGGTCCCTTCTGGCAGTGGGGCAGTTATTCCTCCGGGTCGCTCACATGCTCCGGAAGGAACTGATACAGATCATTATAGTGCTCCACCTCCGCAAAGGACTGGGGCAGGGACGGGATCAGTCCGGTGCAGTCCATGGCGGAGCAGGACTGGATATCCACGTCGTATTCGTCTTTGTTTTCCGCCTTTTTTCCAGGCTTCTGGTCCATACGTATCACCTCCGCAGCTTATTGTTCCGCGGATCCTGGAGGTTTATGCATGGAGGCTGTCCCGGATTACTGTCCATTCCCGGATCAGCCGGTCTAAGGACCAGGCGGCGTTGGCCGGGCTGGTGGAGGGAAGGCGGACGGCTGCACGGCCGGTCCGGGGCTCCTGGTATTTTTTATAATATTGGAAGGAAGCGCCTCCGTTGCAGAAGATCCGGGAGATATCTGCGGCTGAAAGGATCCCGGAAAGGTCGTTGGGGACCACATTTTTTATGGTGCTGTCGCTGGAGCCCTCGATGGTACAGGAGGCGATCACGTCCCAGAGAGCGATGCGGTTTTTTAACAGGAATATTTTCTTTTCCTCAATGGAGCCGGGCACCGGTTCCTCAAGGACTCCGGCCAGTACCTTCCAGAAACGGTTCTGGGGATGATGATAAAAAAACAGGCCCTCCCGGGATTTGACCGATGGAAAAGAGCCCAGGATCAGGATCCTGGAGGAAGCGTCAAAAAGGGGAGGAATGGGGTGGGTCACAGTTTCCATGGAACAGGCCTCCGTATGAGATGGCGGTTTTTATGTGTCTTTGTAGAGTATGGCAAAAATAAAGGATTTTGTCAAAGAAAAGTTTAAATTTATCTTTTTTTTATTGCTATCTGGGGAAACTCAACTTATAATGGTCTAAGTATCGGGGTGCCATGTCCGAAGGATATAGTTATAGAAAAAGTGGAGAAAGACAGAATGGATAACAACAATCAGAACAGAAATAATGGAAAGAAGCCGGGAGGCCCGGGGATCTGGGTCATGGTGATCGTCCTGTGCATCACGCTGGCGGTGGTCAGCATGATGAACTCTGCCCTGAAAAAGAGCCAGAGCCAGGAGGTCAGCTATGACGAGTTTGTCCGGATGATCGAAGGCGGTGAGGTGGAGGCGGTCCGGGAGTCGGGCAGCCGGCTGGTGATCGTGCCAAAGAGCAGCTCCACCCAGTATTCCAGGCTGATCCAGTATTATACGGTCCGGGTTCAGGATCTGAAGCTGACGGACCGGCTTCTGGAAAGCGGTGTGCGCTTCGAGGGAGAGGACACCAGCGCCAGTTCCAGCATCATCAATTTCATCGTTGGGTGGGTGCTGCCGTCGGTGCTGATGATCGGACTGCTGTATATGATGTTCAGCCGTATGGGCGGCGGAGGCGGCATCATGGGCGTTGGAAAGAGCAACGCCAAGGTTTACGTCCAGAAGGAGACCGGCGTGACCTTTGCCGACGTGGCCGGTGAAGACGAGGCCAAGGAGTCTCTGGTGGAGATTGTGGATTTCCTCCATAATCCCCAGAAATATACAAAGATCGGCGCCAAGCTCCCCAAGGGAGCCCTTTTGGTGGGCCCTCCGGGAACGGGTAAGACGCTGCTTGCCAAGGCGGTGGCCGGAGAAGCCCAGGTGCCGTTTTATTCCCTGTCCGGTTCGGACTTTGTGGAAATGTTCGTGGGCGTGGGAGCGTCCCGTGTCCGGGACCTGTTCAAGCAGGCCCAGCAGTCGGCTCCCTGTATCATCTTTATTGACGAGATCGATGCCATCGGACGGAGCCGTGATTCCAGGTTTGGCGGAAACGACGAGAGAGAGCAGACCTTAAACCAGCTCCTTTCTGAAATGGACGGCTTTGATTCCTCCAAGGGCCTTCTGGTGATGGCGGCCACCAACCGGCCGGAGATCCTGGACCCGGCGCTCTTAAGACCGGGCCGGTTTGACCGCCGTGTCATTGTGGATAAGCCGGATCTGAAGGGCCGTGTGAATATCCTGAAGGTCCATTCCAAGGACGTGCGGCTGGATGAGACGGTGGACTTTGAAGAGATCGCTCTGGCCACCTCCGGAGCCGTGGGCGCGGACCTGGCCAATATGATGAACGAGGCGGCCATCAACGCCGTTAAGCACGGACGCCAGGCTGTATGCCAGAAGGATCTTTTTGAGGCGGTGGAGCTGGTGCTTGTGGGTAAGGAAAAGAAGGACCGGATCTTAAGTAAGGAAGAAAGACGGATCGTATCCTACCATGAGGTGGGCCACGCTCTGGTGACGGCTCTCCAGAAGGATGCGGAGCCGGTGCAGAAGATCACCATCGTGCCCAGGACCATGGGCGCACTGGGCTATGTGATGCAGGTGCCGGAGGAAGAGAAATTCTTAAATACGAAAAAAGAGCTGGAGGCCATGCTGGTGGTATCCCTGGCCGGTCGGGCAGCGGAGGAGATCGTGTTCGATACGGTGACCACGGGAGCTGCCAATGACATCGAGCAGGCCACCAGGATCGCCAGGGCCATGGTGACCCAGTACGGAATGTCGGAGAAATTCGGGCTCATGGGCCTTGCTACCCAGGAAAACCAGTATCTGACGGGCCGTACTGTATTGAACTGCGGCGATGCCACGGCGGCGGAGATCGACGTGGAAGTGATGCGGATGCTAAAGGGCGCATACGCGGAGGCGAAACGGCTCCTTTCGGAAAACCGGGACGCTTTGGATAAGATCGCGGATTTCCTGATCGAAAAAGAGACCATCACCGGTAAGGAATTCATGAAGATCTTCCGCCAGGTGAAGGGGATCCCGGAACCGGAGGAGGAGATCCGGCCCGAGAAAAAACGCATGGGAGGCGCTCCTGTGGATCCGGCGGCCATGGAACAGTCGGAGGTACCCAGGGAAGCGTCCGGGGCTGCACCGGAAACGGACAGCCGGACCCAGGTTCCGTCTGAACTGGAAGAGGGGGAGCCTGCGGCGGAAACGACCGGGACTGCTCCAGAAACTCTGAAGGCGAAGGAGTCTGCGGCGGAAACGGCCGGGACTGCTCCGGAAACTCTGAAAGCGAAGGAGCCTGCGGCAGAAATGACTGGAAATGCACCGGAAGGCCGGAAAGAGGAGACCGGAGGGGCTGAAAATGAATAAATGGATCTTGTCGGGGGGACTGGCGGCATTCCTGGCCGCCGGACTCCCGTGGACGGCTTCCTACGGCGCGCCTTATGCGCCGGGGGATCCGTCCTTTTCTGAACAGTGGGCTTTTTATAATGACGGTACCTTTTCCATTGAAGAGGAGAAGAACCGGTATGCGGTCTATGACGACCCCTTTGGACAGCCATGGGCGCCCGGGGACTGGCACTTTGAGGAGCCGGAGCTTTTAGGCATGCTGGTCCAGGTGGAGCGGATCCGGGCAGCGGCCGGGATCGATGTGGGGATGGCCGATGCCTGGGCCTCCTACGGAGAGGGAAAGCGGGACGTGGTGGTGGCCGTCATCGATACCGGGGTGGATATTTCCCATGAGGATCTGGCGGGAGCCGTCTGGGTCAATGAGGATGAGATCCCGGGAAACGGCCTGGATGACGACGGAAACGGATACGCGGACGATGTGAACGGCTGGAATTTTTACCATAACAATAACAAGATCTATAATGGATCCGAGGACAGCCACGGCACCCACGGGGCCGGTACCATCCGGGCGGCCTCCGGCAATGGTGTTGGGATCTCTGGGATGATCCCAGGGGACCGGGTGAAGCTCATGCCAGTGAAGGCCCTGGGCGGCGGGGACGGCGAAGGAAATACAGCGGCTCTCATTAAGGCCATTCGCTATGCGGAGGACAATGGAGCTTCGATCTGCAATCTGAGCCTTACTTCTCCTACCAATGACCAGGCCCTGTACTGCGCCATCCGGGATTCCTCCATGCTTTTTGTGGCGGCAGCGGGAAACGACGGGAAGGATATCGACAGGACGCCGGTCTACCCGGCCTCCTATGAGCTGGACAATGTGATCTCCGCAGCCAATATATCCTGCGGGGGAGAGCTCCACGAAAGCTCCAACTATGGCGTGGGATCGGTGGACCTGGCTGCGCCGGGAAGCTATATCTTAAGTACCACGCCGGGAAACACATACAGCTATATGACAGGAACCTCCATGGCGGCTCCCATGGTCACCGGGGCGGCGGCCATGGTCTGGTCCCATTTTGACGGCATCGGGGCGGCGGAGGTGAAGGAGATCCTTTTAAATTCTGTGACTCCCCTGGACAGTCTTTCCGGAAAGGTAAAGACCGGAGGAATGTTAAACGTGGGGGCGGCCCTAAGGTATGACCTGGGGACGCTTTCCGGGAAAGCCTTTGAAGCAGGCGGGCACAGACCGGAAAACGGCACAGCTCCCCATCTGGAGGCCCGGACGGAACGGACCCTGGCCGGATTGTATCTGAAGGTGAGGGTCGTGGATATTGACGGGGATCTGGAGGTTCTTTATTATGCGCCGGGAGAACGGAATGCGGAATGGTTCCGGGGAAAGGAGGACTGCCAGTCCTTTACGGTCAGTGACCGTGACATTGCCGCCTTCCGCATCGACCAGGCGGGCGTTTATACGTTTTATGCCAGGGACAGAAGGGGCAACGATACGGCCTATACCGTAAGGATCGCAGATCTGCGGGAGGGTCCGGGGGTCCTGGACCAGTAAATAGAAAACCGTTGTTTTACAGGAGGTATGGCAGGGAGAGCAGCCAGTCTGTAAAACAACGGTTTTTTGCATTTCGGTCTTCCTTTTACCGGATCACGTGGATCCAGCCCTGGGGCGCTTCGATGCGGCCCATCTGGATGCCGGTCAGGGTATCGTAAAGCTTCTGGGTGACGGGACCCATTTTTTCCATGCCGCTGGGCAGGCAGATCTCGTTTCCATGGTCTACGATCTTTCCGATGGGGGAGATCACTGCGGCAGTCCCGCAGAGGCCGGCCTCGGCAAATTCTTTCACTTCCTCAAAGGGAACCTCTCTTTCCTCTGCCTTTAAGCCCAGGTAATGCTCAGCCACATAGAGGATGGAGCGGCGGGTGATGGACGGAAGGATGCTGTCGGACTTGGGAGTCACCACGGTGTTGTCCTTTGTAACGAAGATGAAGTTGGCTCCTCCGGTCTCCTCCACATTTGTTCTGGTGGCAGCGTCCAGATACATATTTTCATCATAGCCCTGCTGGTGGGCGTCCACGATGGCGTGGAGGCTCATGGCATAGTTCAGACCGGCCTTTACATGGCCGGTGCCGTGGGGGGCTGCCCGGTCAAAGTCGCAGACGCGGATGGTGATGGGCTTTGCGCCGCCCTTAAAGTAGGGGCCCACCGGCGTACAGAAGGTGCGGAACTGGTATTCGCTGGCCGGCTTTACGCCGATGACGGGATCCGATCCGAACATATAGGGACGGATATAGAGGGTCGCACCGGAGCCGAAGGGCGGCACATAATCGGCGTTGGCCTCTACGACCTTTGTAACGGCCTCCACGAAGCGTTCCTTGGGGAATACGGGCATTTCCAGTCTCTTTGCAGAGTTTTCCATCCGCTCGCCGTTTAAGTCGGGGCGGAAGGTGACGATATGGCCGTCCTCGGTGGTGTAGGCTTTTAAGCCCTCAAAGCAGGTCTGGGCGTACTGGAATACGCAGGCGCACTCGTTTAAGAGGATCTGGTCGTCGGTGGTCAGGGCTCCCTGGTCCCAGGAGCCGTTTTTATAATTGGAAACGTATCTGTAATCGGTTTTCATATAGCCGAATCCGAGATTGGCCCAGTCGATGTTTTTTGCTGCCATAGATTTTTCCTCCGTTCTGCCGCTTTTGCCGGAAATGGAGCCTCCGGGGCTTTTTTGCGGCCGGTAATTATTTTTTTCCATTATAATGAGTTCTTCCGCAGACTTCAAGTTTTTTATGGCAAAAAGATGAAAAAAATCTATGAAAAATGCGAAAAATGTGATATAATATAATTTCAAGTTATGACCGATATGAATATATGGAAAGGAAGGGGAAAATGGAACGATTATTTACTGCATGGAAGCTGAAAAATCTGGAGATCCAGAACCGGATCTGCGTGCCTCCCATGGTCTGCTTCGGATGGAGCGATGAAAGCGGCATGGTGGTGGATAAGAACGTGGAGCATTACCGGGCCATGGCAAAGGGAGGACCTGGGCTCATCATCCAGGAGGCTACCTGTGTCAGCGAGAATGGCCGTTTAAGCCGGGACCAGCTGGGGATCTGGAGCGATGCCCATGTGCCGGGGCTTAAGCGGATCGTGGAGGCAGTCCACGGAGAGGGCGTCCCTCTGCTTTTACAGATCCACCACGCCGGGGTGGTGTCTGAAACAGAGGATCCCGTATGTCCCAGTGATTATTCCCTGGTCTTTAAGGGAAGGGAGCGCCATGGGCGGGAGCTTTCTGTGGAGGAGATCCAGAAGATCGAAGGGGATTTCATAGAAGCAGCCAGAAGGGCATGTGAAGCCGGTTACGACGGCGTGGAGCTCCATGGCTGTCACAATTACCTGTTGTGCCAGTTTTTTAACCGCCGGGTAAACCGGAGGACAGATCTGTATAATGCGGAAGATATGCAGATCGCAAAAAATATCATCGATGGGATCCGGAAGGTGACGCCGCCGGAGTTTGTGGTGGGGATCCGTCTGGGGGCCTTTGAGCCGGAAATTTCCGACGGTGTGGCTCATGCTAAAAAGCTGGAGGCCATGGGAATCGACTTTATAAACGTGTCCTACGGCTTTGATAAAGAGGCCGTGCGGGAGAAGCCGCAGGGCTATCCCTTTGCAGAGGCCATTTACGGGGCAGAACGGATCAGGGCTGCCGTGCAGGTTCCTGTTTTTGCTGTGTACGGGATCCAGGACGGGGAGACGGCAGAGACCGTTCTTAAGCAGACCGGAGCGGATATGGTCAACATCGGCCGCGGTGTTTTAGTGAATTATAACTGGGCCAGCGATGTGAAGGCGGGACGGGACCCAGGGAAATGCCTGTACTGCAAAACGTGTATGTGGCGGTCGGATCCGGATCAGTGTGCCGGGAAGCTGCTTTTTAACAGAAAGAGATAGGGGAGTCTTACGGACATGGAAAAGGGAAGAAAAAAGATCCATTATGCCTGGTTCATCCTGGCTGGCTGCTGTATCATGCAGGGAGCCAGCCTGGGACTGATCAATAACTGCTCCGGGGTGTTTTATTCTCCGGTGTGCCAGGATCTGGGATTTGAGATGGGGAAATTTACGTTTTACCGGATGCTTTATTCCATAAGCTCTGCTCTGGTCCTTCCATTTGTGGCGAAGAGCTTCCAGAAGCTGGACGTGCGTGCGGTCATCAGCGCGGCGGCAGTGGTGTTCGGCGTCTCCAATATGGCCATGGGGACCTTCACAGAGCTGTGGCAGTGGTATGCGGCCGGTATGATCCAGGGGATCGCGTCCTCATTTTTGTGCATGATCGCGGCCCCCATCCTTTTAAATAACTGGTTCCACAAAAAGGCAGGGATGGCTGTGGGGATCTCCGCCGCATTTTCCGGCCTCATGGGCATGATGGGGAGCAGCGCCCTGGGCTTCATGATCCCGGCCCTGGGCTGGCGGGCCAGCTATGGGATCATCGGGGCGGCCAGCATCGTCCTGATCCTTCCGGTCTCCCTGTTTGTCTTAAGGAACCGGCCGTCGGATAAGGGGATGCTCCCCTATGGGGCGGAGGAGCTTCCGGAAACAGCGGCTGCTTCCGGAGAAAGGCCGGATGTCAGAAAGAATGGTCCGTCAGCCGCAGCGGCTGGTCCGGAAAAGGGACTTTCCCTGGCATCCCTGGCAAAGCAGCCGGTCTTTTACCTGGCGCTTCTGGCCTATGCGGGAGCCCTGGCCGGCTCTTATCTAAACATGTTCCTGACCTCCTGCGGCCTGGATGCGGGCCTTCCCATGGCCGCTGCGGCCATGATGACCACCATGGCGCTCCTTGGAAACATGTCCAGCAAGCTGTTTCTTGGAAAGGCCAGCGACGTGTTCGGGGCGGTCCGTACCTTTGAGCTTTCGATCCTGGTGTCAGAGATCGGCCATGTCCTTCTGCTCCTGGGACTTCCGGCCAGCGTCATGGCGGGAGCCCTCCTTTACGGGATCACGCCTCCCCTGTCCTCTGTGATGGCTCCGCTGTTCTGCAAGCTGTTCTGGAAGGGAGAGGATTATGGGACGGCCTATTCCTATGTGACCATGTTTGGGACTCTTCTGGTGTCTCCTTTTAATACCTGGTTCGGAAAATTTTATGATCTCACCGGAAGCTACGATCTGACCATCGGAGTCAGCGGCCTTCTCCTTCTGATCACCCTGGTCCTGGTGTGGGCCGGGGGACGGAGCCTGTGGGCAGAAAAAAGGGCTTAAGGCGCTTCCTGGGCCAGGCGGATGAAGGCGTCCATCTCCCTGGTGACCCATTTATCCTTGTGATAGAGGATCTGACGCCAGATATGCATATGAAAATCCTTTACCGGCAGGACGGCCAGCTGTCCTGCCGATATTTCGTTTTTAATGGAAAACTCCGGCAGAAAGGAGATCCCGGCGTTATTTTTCAGCAGGCGGATGATAAATTCCGTGTTTCCAATCTCTAAAAACGGCTCGATCCGCAGATCCATGGACGTCAGATACCGGTCCAGAACAAACCGGTAGCTGGCGTCCTTTTCAGTTAAGAGAAAGGGCTCCGGAAGGAGCTCCTTAAGCTCCAGGCCTTTCCGGCCAGCCAGGGGATGGGCAGACGAGGCCACGAAGACAATGTCCTCCGGCTCCTCCAGGACCTTGACCCAGCAGTGGTCGTAGATCTTCTGGTCCAGAAGGTACACGAAGTCGATGGCGTTGTGGTTCATCCGGTCCAGAAGCACATCCGGGGAGTCCAGGACCATGCTGACCTTTACCTTTGGGTGGGCCTTATGGAAGGCCTCCATAAGATCCGGGAAGATGGAGGCGCAGATGGATTCGATGGTCCCTATGGTCAGGGCCCCGGTCAGCTCCTGGCTTTCGGTCACTGCGGCCCTGGCGCAGGAGATCTCCCGCATGACGGCGGCGGCATGGTCATAGAAGACCATGCCCTGATGGGTCAGGATGGTCTGTTTTCCGATGCGGTCAAACAGATGGATCCCCAGCTCCTGCTCTAACTGCTTGATCTGGATGGTGACCGCCGCCTGGGAATAGCCCAGGGCCCGGGCGGCCTTTGAAAAGCTCTTTAGCTGTGCCACCTGGAGGAAGGCGGCGATCTCGCGTAATTCCATGGCGTTATCCTTTGCAGATCTTTGTTTTTTGTTCCTGGGGCTATCATACAGGATGGAGAAGGGGAATGCAAGCAAACGATAAAAATATTTTAATAATATATTTAAAACATTAAATTTTACTTTTATCATTTCTTATGATATGCTAATTTAAAAGACTGGGGCCAGAAGAAGTTCTGGTCCGTTTGTTTCTGCCGCCGGGGGAGAGCGGATCCATAAGAAGAAAGGACAGGAATGACCATGGAAAAAACCAATGTAAAGTACAATGCCTACATTAAGATCCTGGAGGAGGAGTTAAGACCGGCCATGGGCTGTACAGAGCCCATCGCTCTGGCATATGCGGCTGCTGTGGCCAGAAAGGTGCTGGGAGAGCTGCCGGATAAGGTGGTAATCGGTGCCAGCGGAAGTATCATCAAGAACGTGAAATCGGTGATCGTGCCCAACACGGATCATTTAAAGGGCATTCCGGCTGCGGCTGCGGCTGGTATCGTGGCCGGGGATCCGGACAAGGAGCTGGAGGTGATCGCCAGCGTAGAGAAGGAAGAGATCGCGGAAATGAAGGAGTTCCTGGAAAAAACGCCTATTTCCGTGGAGCATGTGGACAATGGCTTTACATTTGAGATCGTCGTTACCTTATATAAAGGGGAAGCATGGTCCAGAGTCCGGATCGTCAACTTCCATACCAACATCGTACTGATCGAGAAGAACGGTGAGATCTTAAAGGAGGTGCCGGTGGAGGGCGAGACAAACGAGGGCCTCACGGACCGTTCCTTATTAAATATGGAAGATATCTGGGATTTTATCAATACTGTGGACGTGGAGGACTTAAAGCATGTGCTGGATCCCCAGATCCGCTGCAACATGGCCATTGCAGAAGAGGGCTTAAAGGGCGATTACGGCGCAAACATCGGATCTGTGCTTTTAGCCATGAACGGCGATGACATCCGCACCAGGGCCAGAGCGTGGGCAGCGGCTGGGTCTGATGCCAGGATGAACGGCTGCGAGCTTCCGGTGATCATCAATTCCGGCAGCGGAAACCAGGGGATCACAGCCTCTGTTCCGGTGATCGTCTATGCGAAAGAGATGAATGTAGGTGAGGAAAAGATGTACCGGGCCCTGGCTCTTTCCAACCTGACCACCATTCACCAGAAAACGCCCATCGGCCGTCTTTCTGCCTTCTGCGGTGCGGTCAGTGCAGGTGCGGGTGCAGGAGCCGGTATCGCTTACTTAAACGGCGGAGACTTTGATGCCGTGATCCACACGGTGGTCAATGCGCTGGCCGTTATTTCCGGCATGGTCTGTGACGGAGCCAAGGCCTCCTGCGCAGCCAAGATCGCAGAGTCTGTGGACACGGCCATCTTAGGCTATAATATGTACGTCAAAGGCCAGCAGTTCTACGGCGGCGACGGCATCGTAAAGAAGGGTGTGGAGAACACCATCCAGAACGTGGGCCGTCTCGCCAAGGACGGAATGAAAAAGACCAATGAAGAGATCATCAGTATCATGATCGAGTGCTAAAGGGGACCGTGCCTGGAGGATACCAGGGCCGGGTGCCTGGACGCCCGGATCGGACCTGTAAGTAAAAAGAATATGGATGCGGCAGACAGCGGGAGCCTCGGACGGGCCCCGCTGTTTTCGTGCTGCAAGAAAGCGTGTCCTGCGGCATGAAGCATCTCTGTTTGGGACCGACCTGGGGAGGAAGAGGGAGTCTGCCGCAGGAGAGAGGACAGACCGGAAAACGGTGTATAGCCAGGATGGTCAAAATCCTGGGGAGGCGATATACAAAAGACACAATACTTGTTGAAAAAGTATCATTTTAGTATAGCAAATGCACTATACAGGAGGCACGAGATTGTGAAAAACATGCAAAAGAATACAATATATGTATAAAAATATTGACAAAATTGTGCAATACTGATATGATTAATGCCATAGGAAAACGGTATTACTATAAAAAGGAGGATTACGTTTATGAGAAAAAGAAATGCAGTCAGAGCAGCGGCAGCAGCTCTTGCGGCCATGATGGCACTTACGGCATGCGGCGGTGGCGGCGGAAATGAAACGACCGCAGCAGCCGGAGGAGATACCGGCTCCATAGCAGCTGGCGGAGACGCAGCAGCTTCCGGATCCGGTGAGGTTGGAAAGACCGATATTACTTTTGCCATGGGCGCAGATATCGTGACTCTGGACCCGGCAGGCCAGCAGGACACTACCACATCCGTGATTATCAAGCACGTATACAGCACGCTGCTTGATATCAGCGACGAGGGAGAGCTGGTTCCGGACCTGGCAGAGAGCTATGAGCTGGTAAACGATACAGACTTTGTGTTCAAGCTGAGAGAAGATGCCGTATGGTCCGATGGGACTCCGGTCACAGCCAACGACGTTAAATTTACCTTTGACCGTGCAAAGAATATGCCGAAGACAAAGAGCAATACTTCCAAGGTGAAAGAAGTAGTTGTGGACAACGAGCACCAGGTAACGATCAAATTAACAGAACCTTATGCTCCGTTCAAATCCATCGTTGCAAACTCCAACTTAAGTATCGTACAGGAAGCAGCTGTAACAGCAGCCGGCGAGGCCTACGGCGATGCAGATAATGCGGTTGGTTCCGGTCCATTCACTGTAAAGGAATGGGTTCCCAACGATCATTATACACTGGAGAAAAACGCCAATTACTGGGGGGAGGAGCCAATTACCACATCCATTACCTGCCGTGTGATTCCCGAGGGCAGCGCCCGCGCCATTGCCCTGGAGACTGGTGAGGTTGATTTGGTCTGGAATGTGGACCCTACAGACTGCTCCAACATCGAGGCAAATTCCGATGTGAAGCTTTTATCCCAGCCGTCCTCTTCCATCGAGTATCTGGGCATGAATGTGACAAAAGAGCACTTTAAGGATCAGAAAGTCCGTCAGGCCATCAACTACGCAATCGACAAGCAGGCATTAGTGGATACCATCGTAGAAGGCCGCGGAACCGTTGCCAACAGCTATATCAATAATACGATCCCTGGCTGGACCGACGAGGTAGAGGCTTATCCCTACGATCCGGAAAAGGCAAAAGAGCTTATGGCTGAGGCTGGATATCCCGACGGCTTCTCTTGCCAGCTCTGGGTAAACGGCGACGTTCGTACCCGTTCCGCACAGATGGTACAGGCGCAGCTGGCTGAGATCGGCATCACTGTAGATATCTCCACAATGGAATGGGGTGCATTCCTGGATGCATTAAATGCAGGCGAGCACGAAATGTTCATCCTTGGATGGTCCAACGGCACATTCGATGCTGACGGAAGTACGTACCAGTTATTCCATTCCTCCAATCATGGAGCCACCGGAAACCGTGCGTTCATGACGGATGCTACTGTGGATGAACTGATTATGAAAGCGGCCCAGGAGAATGATGATGCACAGCGTATGGAATACTATAAAGAGCTTCAGATCTACCTTCACGATCTGTCTCCGTGGTGCCCATTCTACTATAAGAACGACAACGTAGGCGTTCGCGCAGACTTACAGGGCTTCAAGCTCCACAAGGGCGCAAGCCACTATCTGGGCAACTGCCATTACGCAAAGTAATCGCTGGTTCAAAATTTGAATAAAAACTGAGATGGGGAGCGGGTCTTGGATCTGCCCCCATTAAAAAAGACATAATTATCAGAAAAAAGCCGTTTAGCGGCGGAATGGAAGGTATAAATGAGCAGGTACATACTGAAACGTCTGGTAATGCTTATCCCGGTTCTCATAGGCGTTACCTTTATGGTTTACTTCATTTTAAGCCTGTCACCAGGCGATACCGCTGCGATCATCGCAGGAGAGGGCGCAGACGCCCAGACCATCGAAGCAGTCAGAAAAGACCTGGGCCTTGATAAGCCCGTGATCGTCCAGTACGGAAAATATATGTGGAACCTTCTCCATGGCGACATGGGCGTATCCTATTCCACAAAGCGTCCCGTATTTACGACCATCATGTCTTCTTTCCCCAATACAGCGAAGCTGGCCTTCTGGTCTATCCTGGTGGCCATAGCCATCGCTCTTCCCATCGGTATCATCAGCGCTACCAGGCAGTACAGCGCTGTGGATAACGTGGGAATGGTCGCAGCCCTTTTAGGTGTGGCGACGCCGAACTTCTGGCTGGGCTTAATGCTCATCATCGTGTTCTCGCTGAATCTGGGAATCCTTCCCTCGGGCGGTATGAGCGGATGGAAGAGCTATATCATGCCTGCCATTACCCTGGGAACCGGCGACGCGGCCCTTATCTGCCGTATGACCCGTTCCTCCATGCTGGAGGTTATCCGTCAGGACTATATCCGTACAGCCAGGGCAAAAGGTGTTCCAGAAAAGACTGTGATCCGGAAGCATGCCTTAAAGAACGCCCTGATCCCCGTTGTTACCGTTATCGGCCTTCAGTTTGGTTCTCTTTTAGGCGGCGCAACGCTGACAGAGACGGTATTCGCATGGCCGGGAGTTGGCCGTCTGGTGGTAGACTCCATTAAGAGTAAGGACGCCCCCATGGTTCTTGGATGTATCGTCATGCTGACGATCACGTTCAGCGTTATCAACCTGATCGTGGACCTGCTCTATGCGTATATCGATCCGAGGATCAAAGCACAGTATAAGAAGAAATAAGGAGGCAGCGTATGGCAACGACGAACAACAGCGCCGCACAGGCTGGCACGGCCACCAAGAAGCGTGGTCAGTTTAAAGAGACGTGGCGGCGTTTAAAAAAGAACAGAATGGCCATGATCGGACTTACAGTAGTGGTCTTCCTGGTCCTGATCTCGATTTTTGCAGACGTGCTGTTTGACTATGATACAGTTGTTATTAAGCAGAATACCCAGATCCGTCTCCAGGGCCCCAGCGCAGAGCACTGGCTGGGAACCGACGAATTCGGACGTGATATCCTGGCCCGTCTGGTACACGGCTCAAGAGTATCCTTAAGCGTAGGCGTTGTGGCAGTGTCCATTTCACTGGTCCTGGGCGGAAGCCTTGGCGCAGCGGCCGGTTTCTACGGCGGTACCATCGACAACGTGATCATGCGTTTTATGGATATCCTGCTGGCAGTACCCAGCCTTCTGCTTTCCATTACTATCGTATCCGCTTTGGGACCCAGTATCATCAACCTGATGCTGGCCATCGCAATATCGTCCCTTCCCGGCTACGCGCGGATCGTCCGTGCCTCAGTCCTTACCGTAAAGGACCAGGAGTTCGTGGAAGCGGCAAAATGTATCGGGGCCAATAACTTTGAGATCATCCTCTCACATATTATCCCCAACTGTATGGCACCCATCATCGTACAGGTATCCTTAAAGGTAGCGTCCGCGATCCTTTCCACTTCCGGATTAAGCTTCCTGGGACTGGGCGTAAAGGCACCCACGCCGGAGTGGGGCGCAATGCTTTCCGGCGGCCGCGCATATCTGAGAAATGCGCCGCATCTGACGATTTTCCCGGGTATCGCGATCATCATCACGATCCTGTCCCTGAACCTTTTAGGCGACGGACTGCGTGATGCACTGGATCCGAAGTTAAAGAAATAAGGGAGGACAGGAACAGTGGCAGAAAATAAAAAAGACCTGATTCTTGATATTAAGGATCTTGTGATCCATTATGAAACCGACGACGGAACCGTTGAGGCCGTAAACGGTCTGGATATCCAGCTGGAATACGGCAAGACTCTGGGACTGGTAGGAGAGACAGGCTCCGGAAAGACCACCACGGCCCTTTCCATCCTGCGCCTGGTGCCGGACCCGCCGGGAGTCATCAAAAACGGCTCCATCACTCTGGATGGAAAGGATATTTTAAATCTTCCCCAGAAGGATCTGGAGTCCATCCGCGGAAACCTGGTATCTATGATCTTCCAGGATCCCATGACATCCTTAAACCCGGTGCTTACAGTCGGCGAGCAGATCGCCGAGGTAATCGGGCTCCATGAAAATATCAGTGAAAAAGAGGCCGCCGACAAGGCTGGCCAGATGTTAGAGGTGGTAGGGATCCCCAAAGAGCGTTATGGCGAGTATCCCCACCAGTTCTCCGGCGGAATGAAGCAGCGTGTGGTCATCGCCATGGCCCTGGCCTGCAATCCGAAGCTTCTGATCGCCGATGAGCCCACCACGGCTCTGGACGTGACCATCCAGGCCCAGGTACTGGAGACCATGAAGGAGCTGAGAGAGAAATTCGGCTCCGCCATGATCATGATCACCCACGACCTGGGGATCATCGCAGAGGTATGTGATGAGGTATCCGTAGTATATGCCGGTCAGATCGTTGAACACGGAACCCTGGAGGACGTATTTGAACACACGCTCCATCCGTATACAGAGGGACTGTTCGGCTCCCTTCCCAACATTGAGGAGAGACGTCACCGTCTCCAGCCGATCCCGGGTCTGATGCCAGACCCCACAGATCTTCCCAAGGGCTGCTGCTTTGCTCCCCGCTGCAAATACTGCACAGAGGCATGTACAAAAGCCCGTCCGGAGATGAAATGGGTCAGCGATACCCACTATGTACGCTGCTCCAGATACGACGAGCCTGGATTTAAGATTGAAAGGAGTGTGCAGTGATGTCCGACACGATCCTGGAAGTAAAACACTTAAAGAAATATTTTAATACTCCCAAGGGAACCCTTCATGCGGTTGACGACGTCAGCTTCACACTGGAACGCGGAAAGACCCTGGGAATCGTAGGAGAGTCTGGCTGTGGAAAATCCACCACTGGCCGTGCGATCCTCCGTCTGATCGAGCCCACTGCCGGAGAGGTGATCTTCAACGGCGAGGATATAACAAAGAAAAACAAAGAGCAGATGCGCCTTTTAAGACGGGAGATGCAGCTGATCTTCCAGGACCCCTATGCGTCCCTGGATCCCCGTAAAACCGTCAGCGAGATCATCGGCGAGCCCTTAAAGCTCCAGAAGCTGATCCCGGATGCCAAAAAGAGGGCAGAGCGCGTGCATGAGCTGATGGAGGTCGTTGGACTGGCAGACCGTCTGATCAACACCTACCCTCATGAGCTGGATGGCGGCCGCCGTCAGCGTATCGGCATCGCCCGCGCCCTGGCCATGGAGCCCAAGCTGATCATCTGTGACGAGCCTGTGTCTGCCCTGGACGTTTCCATCCAGGCCCAGATCCTGAATCTGATGCAGGATCTTCAGGAGCAGATGGGACTGACCTATATCTTTATTACCCACGACCTTTCGGTCGTAAACCATTTTGCCAATGATATCGCCGTTATGTACCTGGGACAGCTGATCGAGAAGGCTCCGTCTGTGACCTTATTCGATAATCCGGTCCATCCGTATACCAAGGCCCTGCTGTCCGCGATCCCGGTACCCAGTCTCAGAAAGAAGAGACAGAGAGTCATGTTAAAGGGTGAGATCTCCTCCCCCATCAATCCGAAGCCGGGCTGCCGGTTTGCGGTCCGCTGTCCGTATGCCACAGACCGCTGCCGGACCGAGGAGCCCAAGCTGGTGGAGATCGAGAAAGATCACTTTGTTGCATGCCATCTGACGGAAAAATAGTGAAAGGAAGCCCTCGGCATGGTATAATGCAGAGGGCTTGTTTCCTATCCACACAGGAGAAAACGGCCAGATGGCTGTTTTTATGCCAGGCTGCTTTATTGCGTTGAACCGGAAACAGTAAAATCATTTAAAGAAGGAGACCAGAACATGAAAAAGATCGGAATCAATGACTTTACGTTCTACAATTACCCCACAGGGATCACCGCTTCTCCCGACGGAAAGCATGCTGCCATTGCGGTAGTAAATGCCAACGAAAAGGATAATACATACGATTCCTGCCTCTGGATCCATGACACAGAGAGCAAAAAAACGAGAAAGCTCACCAGTGGGAAAAAGGAACGCACCTTTATCTGGCTGGATAATGAAACGCTTCTTTTCACCTCTGACAGGGAGAAGGAGTATGCGAAAAAGGTAAAGGACGGAGAGGACTGGACCTGCTTTTATAAGATCAGCATTTACGGCGGAGAGGCCCAGTTTGCCTTTGCGGTTCCGTATAAGGTGACAAAAATGCAGCTTGCCGGAACAAAGCTGGTTCTGGGAGTGAAGTATGACTACAACAAACCGGATTTTGCCCATATGGAAGGGGAAGAAAAGGAAGAGGCCCTGAAGGCATGGAAGGACGAAAAGGATTACGAGGTCTTTGACGAGCTTCCGTTCTGGGCTAACGGACAGGGGATCGTAAATAAGAAGAGGACCCGTCTGGCTGTGTATGATATGGAGACCGGCGATGCAAAGATCGTAAGCCCGGAGTATGACAATGTGGAGGGCTTCTGGACTGAGGAAGGAAACAAGGTCCTTTTCATTTCCAGCCATTATACCGATAAAAAGGACGTATACGAGGGTCTTAAGATGTACACCATCTCCGAGGACAAGGTGGAGACTCTGGTGGAGCAGGGAGATATGAGCATCGACTATGCCTGCATCTTAAACGGCAAGGTGACCTTCTTCGCTTCTTATATGAAGGATTACGGCTTCAATGAGAACGACAAGCTGTATACGGTGGAAAACGGAAAGGTGGAGCTGCTTTCCGATTATGACGACAGCATCCATAACAGCATCTGCTGTGACTGCAAATTTGCCGACGGCCCGGCCATCGTACACGATGATAAATATATTTATTTCCTGACCACATTAAGAAAGAATACGGCTCTCAGAAGATTTGACGCCAACGGCAATCTGGAGACCCTCATCGACCGTCAGGGAAGCCTCCATACCTTAAGCCTGTGCGGGGATAAGATCTACTTCACCGGCATGAGGGAAATGGGACTGACCGAGTGCTACTGCTTTGACGGAAAAGAGGAGGAAAAGCTGACCTCCTTCAACGACGAGATCATGGCAGAGCGTTCCGTCCTTCCGGTGGAGGAGTTTACCTTTACGTACAAGGGACTGGAGCTGGACGGCTATGTGATCAAGCCGCTGGATTATGATCCCAATAAGACGTATCCGGGCATCCTGACCATCCACGGCGGCCCCAGAGCCACCTTTGCTCCCACCTTCTTCCATGAGAACCAGGTATTTGCCAATGCCGGCTACTTCGTATTCTATACGAACCCCCTGGGCAGCGACGGACGCGGCAATGATTTCGCAGACCTGTCCGGAAGACACGGCAGTATCGACTTCGAGCACTGTATGGCTGTGACCGATGAGGTATTAAAGCGGTATCCGCAGATTGATGAGAAGCGCCTGGGAGTTATGGGCGGAAGCTACGGCGGATTTATGACCAACTGGGTGATCGGAAACACCACCAGATTCGCGGCGGCTGCTTCCCAGAGAAGTATCTCCAACTGGATCTCCAAGTGCATGACCACAGACATCGGATACTACTTCAACATGGATCAGATCAAGGCCGATCCGTGGGGAAATCCGGAGAAGATGTGGTCCCATTCTCCGCTGAAATACGCCAACATGGCAAAGACGCCCACACTGTTCATCCAGTCGGACGAGGACTACCGCTGCTGGATGGGAGACGCCATCCAGATGTTCTCTGCCCTTAAGTATTTCGGGGTAGATGCAAGACTGTGCCTGTTCCATGGGGAAAACCATGAGCTGTCCAGATCCGGAAAGCCCACCCACAGGATCCGCAGGATGCAGGAGATGATGGACTGGTTCGATAAATATCTGAATTAAAACGGGAAAACTCCGGGGAAGACGGAAGCACTCAGGTAGCCGCATCCGCAGACGCAGGGGATGCAGCCGCCGCAGCGCCCACAGGAACAGGGGAAGGCCTCCATTGCCCACCGTCACATTTACAGCCGTCTCATTGAGATCGACGAAAATTCGGAGATCGTAGGTGATCTGGCCGAAAGCTGGGAGCAGGTTTCCGATACGGAATGGAAATTCAAGATCCATGAGGGCGTCAAGTTCCACGACGGCACCGACTGTACGGCCAGCGATGTGAAATTCAGTCTGGAGCGGGCCAAGGAAATGCCCCGTGTCAAGCAGTATGTGGAGCAGATCGAAAGCATTACTGTGGAGGATGATCACAATCTGACCCTTCATCTGGCAGAGCCTTACGCGCCGTTACTGGCTGCGCTGAGCCATACGGGTACCAGCATCGTGCCCGAGGCCGCTGTGACAGCTCAGGGCGACGCATTCTGGGAGAATCTCATCGGCACAAGCCCCATGCAGTTTGTGGAGTGGGTGCCCAATGACCATTACAGCTTAAAGCGGTTCGACGATTACTTCAAGGGACCTGGAAAGACCACCAGCCTGACCTTAAGGATCATGCCGGAGGGCGGAGCCAGGACCATCGCCCTGGAGACCGGAGAGATTGATATGTCCATTTCCGTGGACGCCACAGACGTTCAGAACGTAAAGGCCAATAAGGAGCTCATGGCCCTGGAAAAGACCGCTGTTTCCGTGGAATATCTGGCTATGAACTGTGAAAAGGAGCCCTTCAACGATCTCAAGGTGCGCCAGGCCATCAACTACGCTTTAAACCAGCAGGAGATCATCGACGTGGTCCTGGAGGGCAGAGACCAGGTGGCCAACAGCGTCATGAACGTCAATATCCCGGGATACAGCGAGGAGATCACCGGCTATTCCCAGGATCTGGAAAAGGCCAAGGCCCTAATGGCAGAGGCCGGATATCCGGACGCCAGCATTTTCCCGCTGTTCCATACAAAGAACTTCGGAGCCACCGGAAACCGTGCGTTTTACAGCAATCCGGAGGTGGATACGCTGATCGAGCAGGCCCAGAAGGAGTCCGACAACGCCAAGCGTATGGAGCTTTACAAGGAGATCCAGCAGAAGATCAACGACGACGCTCCATGGGCGTGCCTGTTCTATGGAACCACCTGTACGGGCATCCGGGCAGACTTAAAGGGCTTTGTGCTCCATCCATCGTCTGCAAACCATTACGAAAATCTGTACTACGAAAAATAAAAACTGCAAACCAGTAAAAAATGCAGGCTTTCCGGCGGAAACGCTGCGGAGGCCTGCTTTTTTATACCATATGTATGGGAGGAATCAGCATGAGAACAGAGATCCAGGATTTTATTGACCAGGAGGCGCCGTCCGGGCTCCAGCTGTCTCCAGATGGCCGCTTCGGGGCCTTTGTGGTGACGAAGCCGGATGGGGAGGAAAACTGCTACCATTCCTGGCTCCAGGTGGTGGATGTGGAAAACGGGACCGTCCGGAAGCTGACCAGTGGAAAAAAGGAGAAGAGCTTTGCCTGGGAGGACGGGGAGCATCTTTTCTTTGTGGGAAACAGGGAAAAAGACCGGAAGGGAGAATCCCTGCTTTACCGGATCCCGGTTTCCGGCGGAGAGGCGGAGCTTTGCGGGACCCTTCCCAAGGGCACCAGAAAGATCCGGTGCCAGAACGGGATCCTGTACTGCCTGGTCCATGAACATTATTACGAAAAGGAAGAGGACTATGAGGTCTTTGACGAGATCCCCTTCTGGAGCAACGGCGTGGGGATCGTCAATAAGGTCCGGGACCGGCTGTACCGGTATGATCTTAAGACCGGAGGGGCCAGGGTCCTGTCGCCGGAATATGGACAGGTGGAGGCCTTCTGGGCTGAGAATGGGACCGTATTTTTTACCTGCAATATCTACACCGGGAAAAAGCTTCCGCAGAATGGCCTTTATGAGTATGTGGAGGAGACGGACACTGTGATCCGCCATCTGGACCAGGGGATGTTTTCCATCAGCTACGCGTGCAGACGGAATGGCCGGGTGGAATTCTTAGGCTCTGATATGAAGCGGTTCGGCTACAATGAAAATCCGGATCTGTATGTGCTGGAGGACGGGGCTCCCAGACTGCTGGCCCGCTACGATTACAGCGTGAAGGAGGGCATGTGCCGGGATGGGAAGATCTATGTAAACAGCACCGTAGGGACTGACGTGATGCTGCAATGCTTTGACATGGATGGAAACGTAACGGCTGTGACGGACCGTTCTGGTACCGTGGAGTCCTTTGATATCTGCGGCGGCCGGATCATGTTTACAGGCATGAGGGACCAGGGGCTTTCGGAGGTTTACAGCCTGGAGAACGGGAAGGAGACGTGCTTTACGGACTTTACGGTCCGCTGCTTAAAGGAAAAGGAAGTCAGCCCCATCCGCCATTTTACCTTCACCCATGAGGGACTGGAGCTGGATGGCTTCGTGATCCCGCCGGTGGGCTTCGACCCGTCTGATACGGAGAAAACGTATCCGGGCATCCTGACCATCCATGGCGGCCCTAAGGCCATCTACGGGGCCACATACAGCCATGAATTCCAGGTCTACGCGTCCCGGGGATATTTTGTATTCTTTATGAATCCCACAGGCAGCGACGGCCGGGGCAATGCGTTCGCGGATATCGTGGCAAAGCAGGGCTCCATCGACTATGAGCAGCTCATGGCCTTCACAGACGAGGTATTAAGACAGTATCCGGCCCTGGACGGAGACCGGCTGGGCGTTATGGGGATCAGCTACGGCGGCTTTATGACCAACTGGATCATCGGCCATACGGACCGGTTCAAGGCTGCTGTGCCCCAGTGCTGCATCGCCAACTGGATCACCAAGACCAATACCACAGACATCGGCTATGCGTTCAATACCACCCAGCTGGGCGGGGACGTATGGGAAAATTATGATAAGATGTGGGAGCTTTCGCCCTTAAAGTATGCAGACAGGGTAAAGACGCCGTCCCTGATCATCCAGTGCGATGAGGACTACCGCTGCTGGGTAGCAGAGGGAGTCCAGATGTTTTCCGCACTGAAATATCATGGGGTTCCGGCAAGACTGCTCATGATCTATGGCGAGCACCACAGCGTTTCCAGGCTCGGAAAGCCCCAAAAGAGAGTGCGCCGCTTAAATGAGATCGTGAGCTGGCTGGATACGTATTTAAAATAATCCCTGGATCAGGATCACCAGGATCAGTACCGGGAGGACAAAGCGGAAGTAATTTTTTACCAGCTTTCCTCCCGGCATTTTTATGCCCTCGCCCTTGTTGGCCTCGGCCAGGTAATTGTCAAAGTTCCAGCCCCATTTTGTGACGCAGAACAGCAGATATACCAGGGAGCCTAAAGGCAGCAGCAGGTTGCTCACCAGGAAGTCCTCGGTATCTAAAACGTCACGGCCTCCGATCAGGTGAAGATCGCTCCAGACATTATAGCCCAGCACACAGGGAAGGCTCAATACCAGGATAAGGGCACAGTTGATGAGGACTGCTTTTTTTCTGCCCCAGCCGAAGTTGTCGATGCAGCTGGCCAGCAGGTTCTCAAATACGGCGATGACCGTGGAGAAGCTGGCAAAGGTCATGAACAGGAAGAACAGGGATCCCCAGTTCCTTCCGCCGGCCATGTTGGCAAACACGTTGGGCAGGGTAACGAAGATCAGCTGCGGACCGGAATCCGGCTGTACGCCGAAGGAGAAGCAGGCTGGGAAGATGATGAGTCCTGCGGACAGGGCTACAAAGGTGTCCAGGATACAGATGCTGACGGATTCACCGGCCAGGGTCCGCTTTTCCTCCATGTAGCTTCCAAAGATCTCCATGGCTCCGATCCCCAGGCTCAGGGTGAAGAAGGACTGGTTCATGGCTGCGGTGATGACGTTGGGAAGGCCCACCTGGGCGGCCCGTTCAAAATCCGGGAGCAGGTAGAAGGCCAGGCCTTCCTTTGCTCCGGGCAGCAGGATGCTGTGGACAGCCAGGACAAGGATCAGGATGAGCAGACAGCTCATCATCCATTTGGTGATCCGCTCCAGGCCGTTTCTAAGTCCCAGGCTGCAGATCAGAAAGCCTGCGATGACTGTGACGGCCATCCAGAGCCCCATTTCCATGGGATCAGCCAGAAGAGAGCCGAACACGCCGGAAACGGCTTCGGTGTCCAGTCCCTGGAAGGTTCCGGTCAGGAATTTAAAAAAGTAGCTGATCATCCAGCCGGAGACAGTGGTGTAATACATCATTAAGAGATAGCAGCCCAGCATACAGAACCAGCCATGGATATGCCATTTGCTTCCGGGCTTTTCCAGGGCCTTATAGCCGTTTACGGCGCTTTTTCTGCTGGCGCGGCCCACGGCCAGCTCCATGGTCAGCACGGGAACTCCCATACATAACAGGAACAGGAGGTAGAGCAGCACAAATACGCTGCCTCCGTTTTCTCCGGCCACATACGGGAATCTCCATACATTGCCGATGCCGATGGCGCAGCCGGCGCTGACCAGGATAAAGCCAAGCCGGGAGCCAAAACTTTCACGTTTCATTTTCTTATTCCCCCTTTATTACCGCTTCATGATAATGTGCGTTACTATGATAGTAAAAAAAAGGGAAAAATGCAACGGTAAATGCCGCATTTGTCGGAAATGCTGGTTTTTTTGCGATATTTTTGCGTTTCTTTAGCGGGTTCGTGGTTGTAATTCACTGGGAATGTTGATATAATGAGTGGCTGTTTGAGGAGAAAAAAACACGAAAGGGAAAGGCGGTTCAAAGTGAGTGAGATGATCCCGTTATGGCTCTGCATCCCGTTTGCAGGCCTGCTTTTATGTATTGCCATACTGCCTCTTATAAAGCCCAACTGGTGGGAGGAGCACCAGCCCCATGCGGTGGCCTTCTGGTCCCTGCTTTTTGTGGTGCCCTTTGCCCTGATGTACGGAGTGTTCCATGCGTCGGAGACAGTGCTGGAATGTATGGTCAATGATTATCTGACGTTTATCGTCCTGTTATTCGGCCTGTTCTGTGTGTCCGGAAATATCACCATGTCCGGTGATCTGGCGGGATCTCCCAGGATCAATGTGGGACTTTTAGCTCTGGGAACCATCCTTTCCAGCTGGATCGGCACCACAGGCGCCAGTATGCTGATGATCCGTCCGATCATTAAGATGAACGCATGGAGGAAGCACCGGAGGCATATCATTGTATTTTTTATTTTCCTGGTGTCCAATATGGGAGGCTGCTTAACGCCCATCGGGGATCCGCCGCTTCTGATGGGCTTCATGCGGGGCGTGCCGTTTTTCTGGAGCCTTCATTTAACGCCGGTCCTGCTGTTTAATATGGTCCTGCTGTTGTTTATTTTTTACTGGATCGACCGGAGAGCCTACCGGACCGATATTGCAAAGGGCTTAAAGCCGGATATCAGCAAGCCCGGTACGGAGATCAAGATCCGCGGGGCCCATAACATGATCTTTATCGTGATGATCGTGGCCGCTGTGATCTTAAGCGGGACCCTTCCAAGCCTTCCGACGTTCCAGGATGCGGAGGGGAAGGTGCTGGGCATCCACATCCTGGGTGAGGTGGTGTTAAGCTATCCGGCGGTCATCGAGATCGCCATTATCCTGCTGGCGGCCTTTTTATCCTTTAAGACCACAGACGCGTCCATCCGCCGGGAGAACCATTTTACCTGGAGCGCCATTAAAGAGGTAGCGGTGCTGTTTGTGGGGATCTTCATCACCATGCAGCCGGCCCTGATGCTGTTAAAGGCCAGCGGGCCGAAGTTAGGGATCACGGATCCTTTCCAGATGTTCTGGGCCACAGGGCTTCTGTCCAGCTTCCTGGATAATACGCCCACCTATCTGGTGTTCTTAACGACAGCCGGATCTCTGGGCTTTACCGGCGGCATGATGACGGCTCTGGGCTCTGTTCCCATCAAAATGCTGGAGGCGATCTCTGCCGGAGCCGTGTTCATGGGAGCCAACACATATATTGGAAATGCGCCCAACTTTATGGTCAAATCCATTGCGGACGAAAATGGTATCCAGATGCCGTCCTTTTTCGGCTATCTGATCTGGTCCTTCGGGATCCTGACGCCGGTGTTTATCCTGGATACGCTGTTATTCTTTTTATAGGAAGGGGGAGGAATCATGTCAATGAACCGAGAAGAGATCAAGGAACTGGCAGAGCATATTTATGACCTGGATGCGGAAGTCTATATCCATCTGGGCTCCTCCCTGGGACGCGTGTTCAACCGGGACAGGGAACGGTGCGTCAATGAGCTGACAGAGCTTCTGATGACCCGGCCCCAGGGCCACGTGGTGCGGAGCGAGCTGGCATTGATCGCCAATATGGCCAGGACCCTGGAGGATAAGGAGGAGCGGAAGCTCTGTATGTCCGAGTATGACAGGATCTTAAAGGAGGTCATGAGCCTTCCCACCAGCTTTGCCCATGGAGACGTGCTGGATCCGGATCTGGCGGAGCTGAATGCCTTTAACCTGAAGGAACGGTTCTCCGACCAGGACCACCTGATCGTCTGCATCAGCTGGACCTATGGCAGCGGTGGAAATGAGGTGGGCTTCCGGCTTTCCGATAAATTGAAGATTAGCTATTATGACGCCGAGATCTTTGAAGCGGTCTTAAAACGGCTGGACGCAGAAAAAGATTCTTTCCATGATACAGCGGGATATGCCAGCGAGGTGAAGGATGAGATCAGCCAGAGCCCGGCCAGTGCCTTTGCGCCGGCGAAGAAGCTGACTCTGAGGCAGAGGTTCCGGGAGTTCAGCCGTTATCACGGCCTATCCAAGCGGGACGCGGTATTCTTTAACCAGAGTGATCTGCTTTGCGATATGGCGAAGAAGGAGGACTTCATCATCATGGGCCGCTGCGGCGATGCCATCATGACCAATAATAAGATCCCCCATATCAGTATCTATATCACAGCCCCCTTTGAGCAGAGGGTCCTCCGGGCTGTGGAGGTCAACAGCGGCCTGGATGAGCGGAAGGCCAGGCTGCTCCTCCACCGCCTGGACCGGCGGCATTCCCGGTATTATAATTTCTATACGGGAAGAAAGTGGGGCCATGCCAATAACTATGACCTCTGCATCAACACTGCCAGCTACGGGATCGATGGTACCGTGGATTTCATTCTGAAAATGATCGATGGAGGAAGAAAATAGAAGCTCCCTGCCCCGTTCTTTGGACGGGGCTTTTTTGCGTTTTGGGGCGATCCGGGGGCCTTTGCGGATTTTAGCTGGACATCCTTTACCCTGGCTTATACGTTATCTGGCCTTCGATATTTTCCCTGGCCCCTCAGGCCCTGCTGTTGGGCATAGAATGGACTTTTTTTCTGCTATGCCCAAAATTCCAGTGATTTTTGGGCATATACGGAGAAAAAAGCAGTATATGCCCAATTCCCAGGAAAATCCAGTGAAATCCCAGGATTTTCCCTGTGATTCTTGGGCACTGTGGAAAAAAACACGCATTTTTGCCCAATATTTTTGATGATACGGGTGGGGGGAATGTGAAGGATGGGACAGGCCGAGAAGCCTGTGCTTTTGCACAGTTTTGATGATACGGATGGGGGAATGTGAAAACCAGCCAGTTTCCGGGTGCTCCAAAACGCGGCCATCCAGGAAAATCAGACAGAATGGCCAGATTTTTCCGTCCGCACTCTCTTTTATAGGAAATACTGCCGCACCAGGGCTTCGGCCGTTTCTGTGTTCAGGGGATGCTCCGGGGTTTCGTAGGTGGTGATAAGCTGAATCGAAGGGATGATCTGAAAGGAAGTGTACAGCTGGAGCTTTGAAAAGGTGCGGGAGGCGTAGGACGGCTGATCCATCATGCCGAAATGCTCCCAGTAATACGTTTTTCCGCTGGAGGGGTCGCGGATGGTAAAATCCGGGTAGATCACAGTCTTTCCCAAAGTGAGGGCGCATTCGTACCGGAAGGGGACCCGGCTGGTATACAGGACCATGTCGATAATCGCCTCAGATTTGGATCGGACCAGATGGCCGGAGGCACATTTATGGATCCTCTGCTCTGGAAACAGGGGATTCTGGTCATAGGAGGCCGCTGCCCACTGGGCCAGCTCCGGGGACAAAGGGGTAAAATAGGGAGCGAGAAGAGGCTGGTAAGCGGGATCCTCCAGAAAAGCCTGTACAGCCTGCTCAGCGGCCTGGCTTTTCCGGGCAAGATAAGAGTCAAGAAAGGAACGTCTGGCCTGGAGGGATCTCAATAGAAGGGAAAGGTATTTTCTGACAGCCAGTTTTTCAGCCAGGGGACGGGCGCTTTTGGGAAGATAGGAAAGCCTGTCCCCGCTGTTCCAGTACCATTTCCAGTAATTTCCATTACGGGAACAGACAAGGCTGCCGTCCGGGAGAGCCTGGAGGCGGCGTTTCACATCTTCGATCTCAAGCTCCAGCTTTTTTAATTCATCGTTTATTTTATCCATAATTTAAAACCTCCGGATGAAAAGATAATAGAAGTGGTGTAAAGAATGGTCCGTGATCCCGGGAGATGCGCCGCAGGCGCGGGGCTCCGGGGATCACATATAGACAGAAAGACCGAGCCCAAAGGCCGGGGGAAGGAGAAGTCTGTTCCGGGGCGGCCGGCCGGAACGCGGACCGCAGAGCCGGATGCCTTCCCTGGCCTATGGCCGGATGGACGTCTCCTGATAAATCTCATGGAACATCTTCGCCAGGGCCATGGTGGCCTTGGAGCGGTATTCGCCGGCGGGATAGGCCAGGGAGAGATCCAGAAAGAGTCCTTCCCGGCCCACCGACAGATATTCCACGCCTGGGGCCTTCACCATACAGGAATGATACGTAAAAGAAAGAGCGATTCCCTCCCGGGCCATGGCGGCGGCGAAGGGGGCGGTGATATTGGTATTCTGGGCCCTGGGCTCCAGGTGCAGATCCTCGAAGGCCTTCCGGATCATGGAGCCCAGGATGGTCTTTGGCGGCCCCAGGATACACTCAAACCGGGCAGCGTCTCTCAGATCGACCCAGCTTTTCCCGTCGGCTTCCCGGTGGACAAATTCCATGACGGGATGATCCGAAACGGCCACCAGATAGATCTCATCCCGGGTGAGAAAATCCAGCTGCTTGTGGAGCCGGGGGCTGGGAAGGGCCAGAAGAGCCATGTCCAGAAGGCCCTCCAGGATCATTTCCTCCAGATACATGCTGTCCTTTTCCGTGATCTCCACATGGATCCTGGGATACTGGTCCCGGAACCGCTTTAACACGGGAGGCAGCAGATAGGTGCCCCGGAAGGTGCTGATCCCCAGCTCGATGCGGCCGCCGGAAAGCTCCTCGATGTCCCAGAGCTCACTCTGGGCCCGGTGATACTGGAGGAGGATCTGGCGGGCATGGTTTAAAAATACCGAGCCGGAGGCCGTAGGGCGTACGCCGCGTGAGGTCCGCATAAATAAAGGCGCTCCCAGCTCCGCCTCATAGAGCTGGAGGAACTGGCTCAGACTGGACTGGGCCATATAGAGCTTTTCCGCCGCCCGGGAAATGCTGCCCTCGTCGGCAATGGTCACGATATAATTCAGTTCTTTCAGGTTCATATAACTCCTTTCACGGCAGGGTCTGCGGGATCCATGCACGGCAGGCCTGGCCCGGTCAAGTCCCGGCTCCCGGACAGGAAAGATACCCCGGGACCGATACGGAAATATGGCCGGAGCCGGAATTATCCATCGGTTTTTCCGATATGCACTATTCGATATTTTGTATTTCTGCGATCATAGAAATAGTATAAGATAAATATTGACAGAAAGCAATTCCATATGAACGGATGGATGAACGAATTGCACAAACAAAAAGATTGGAAGGGGAAATGGAAATGAGTAAAGTGTCAATGAAAGGCGTCATCGATATGCATGTGCACACGAATCCGGATCTGCGGCTCCGTGCGTATGACGATTTCGAGATGATGGAGGCCGGGATCCGCGTGGGTGCGCGGGCCATCGTTTTAAAGACCCACCAGGGAACCACCATGGACCGGGCGTACCTGTGCAACCGCCACAACGAGATCGTCCATGGAAAGACCAACAATTTTACCATGTTCGGCAGCATCACCTTAAATAAGGTGGTGGGCGGCATCAATCCCAAGGCCGTGGACGTGGCGTTAAAGCTGGGAGCGAAGGTCGTATGGCTTCCGACCCAGTCGGCCAGGAACCATATGGTGAAAAACAATCTGGATCCGGCGGGCTGCGTGGACGTGGTGAGAGACGGAAAAGTGGTTCCGGAGCTGAACGACGTGTTCGGCCTCATCCGGGATCATAATGCAGTCCTGGGGACGGCCCATGTGTCTCCGGAGGAAGCCTTCATCGTAGTGGAGGCGGCCAGGAATGCAGGCGTTAAGAACATTGTGGTCACCCATCCAGAGTGGTGGATCGTGGACATGAGCGTGGAGGACCAGGTGCGGATCGTAAAGGACTATGACGTGATCCTGGAGCGCTGCTACGCCCAGAACATGGGAGGCGGGAAGTATAAGAGCAACCTTCCGTCCAACGTGGAGATCATCAAAGAGGTGGGCTACCAGAACGTGATGGTGGACACCGACGGCGGCCAGACGGAAAATCCCCACTGGGAGCTGGCCATGGAGGAGTACATGCAGTATCTGGTGGATCACGGGATCCCGGAGGAGCACGTATACCATATGACACGGACCATCCCGTCCCGTCTGCTGGGACTGGAGGATTAAGATACCGCATTTAAGGAGGAAAATGATATGATCAGCGTTGTTCTTGTGGCATCCATAGCCCTGGCCGTCGTGCTGGGTTACAAGACAAAGATCAATACAGGATTTTTCTGCATCGCATTCGCATACCTCATCGGATGCTTTGCACTGGGCATGAAGACGAAGGAGCTGATCGCCTGCTGGCCCACCAGCACTATGTTCGTCATCCTGTCCGTATCCCTGTTTTACAATTTTGCAGCCATCAACGGAACCCTTGAAAAAATGTCCTCTGCCCTGCTTTATGCATGCAGGAGCTTTCCGGGACTCCTTCCCTTTGCCCTTTTCTTCGTGGCAGTGATCCTTTCTGTCATGGGAGCGGCATACTTTACCGTACTGGCTTTCCTGGCCCCCATCACCTTAGTGATCTGCGACGAGGCCAAAATGGATAAGCTCACCGGAGCCGTGGCCATCAACTGCGGCGCTCTGGCAGGCGGAAACTTCCCCACAGCGGCCCTGGGCGTTGTATTCCGCGGCCTGATGGAGACCGCCTATGAAGCAGAGCCGTCCCTTACGGCTCCCGACTCCTTCAGTGAGGAGTTTAAGATCTTCGGCTTTGCCATCGTGTTCTCCCTGATTCTCATCGCCATCTTCCGATATGGCTTCAAGGCCAACCGGAACATAGGAAAGGGAATCACCTTTAAAAAGCCGGAGCCCTTTGATAAAAAGCAGAAAATGACACTGAACCTGATGCTTCTTATGATGGCAGTGGTGCTGGTATTCCCCTTATTAAAGCTGGTAATGCCGGGCAATGCCATGATCGCAGCCATCAGCAGCAAGATCGACGTGGGCCTGGTGGCTGTCTGCTTCACCGTGATCGCCCTTTTAATGAACCTGGCCCCCCAGAAGGAGGTCATTGCCCGCGTACCGTGGAACACCATCATCATGATCGCCGGAGCAGGCATGCTGATCGCCGTGGCCGTTAAGGCAGGCACCATCGACGCCCTGTCTGCATGGATCGGCTCCAACGTACCGGTGGCCCTGGTGCCCATCGCCTTCAGCCTGGTGGCGGCGTTCATGAGCTTCTTCAGCTCCACCACAGGCGTGGTTGCCCCGGCCCTGTTCCCGCTGATCCCGGCCCTGGCCGTGTCCACGGGACTGAACCCGGCCGTACTCTTTGCCTGCACGGTCCTGGGCGCACAGTCCAGCGCCATCAGCCCGTTCTCTTCCGGCGGCAGCCTGATCCTTGGTTCCTGCGGAAACGAGGAGGAGAGAAACGGCCTGTTCAACCGCCTGTTATTTGTGGCCGTACCCATCAGCGTTATAAGCTGCGCAGTCTATAATGTGATCGTAGCCATGGTTCTTTAATTTAGGAGGAATATGGAAATGGAAAAGATTCAGATGAAGACTCCCCTGGTGGAGATGGACGGAGATGAGATGACCAGGATCCTCTGGCAGTACATCAAGGATGAGCTCCTTACGCCCTTTATCGACTTAAATACAGAGTATTACGATCTGGGCCTGGAATACCGGGACAAGACCAATGACCAGGTGACCGTGGATGCGGCGGAGGCCACAAAGAAGTACGGCGTGGCAGTCAAATGCGCCACCATCACCGCCAATGCGGCCCGGGTAAAGGAATACGGCCTGAAGGAGATGTGGAAGAGCCCCAACGGCACCATCCGCGCCATCTTAGACGGCACTGTGTTCCGCAGCCCCATTGTGGTCAAAGGAATCGAGCCCTGTGTGAAGAATTGGAAAAAGCCCATCACCCTGGCAAGACACGCCTACGGCGACGTATATAAAAATGCGGAGCTCAGGATCCCCGGCGCAGGTGAGGTGAAGCTGGTGTATACGCCGGCGGACGGCTCTCCGGAGGAGACTCTTTCCGTCCACACCTTTGAGGGGCCGGGCGTGGTCCAGGGCCAGTACAACCTGGACGATTCCATTGAAAACTTTGCAAAGAGCTGCTTTGAGTATGCTCTGGAGACGAAGCAGGATCTGTGGTTTGCCACCAAGGATACAGTTTCCAAGAAATACGACCACCGGTTCAAGGATATTTTCGCAGAGACCTACGAAGCGTCCTATAAAGAGAGATTCGAAGCCGCAGGCATTGAATACTTCTACACCCTTATCGATGATGCCGTTGCCCGGGTCATGAAGGCAGAGGGCGGATTTATCTGGGCCTGCAAGAATTACGACGGCGACGTTATGAGCGACATGGTCTCCTCCGCCTTCGGCTCCCTGGCCATGATGACCTCGGTGCTGGTATCCCCCAACGGATACTATGAGTATGAGGCGGCCCATGGAACCGTACAGCGTCACTATTATAAGCATTTAAAGGGAGAGGAGACTTCCACCAACTCGGTGGCCACCATTTTCGCCTGGTCCGGAGCGTTGAGAAAGCGCGGCGAGCTGGATGGAAACCAGGAGCTGGCAGCCTTTGCGGACAAGCTGGAAAAGGCCACCATCGATACCATCGAAGGCGGAAAGATGACGAAGGACCTGGCCCTTATGACCACCCTTCCCAACCCCACCGTGCTAAACAGCAGGGATTTCATCCTGGCCATCCGGGAAAAGCTGGAGGCCATGCTGTAACAGACGACGATCCCCTAATATTGGATACATACCTTATATACCCCCAAATACCCCAACAGGAAACTCTCCCAGACAGCCATGGGCTGCGGGAGAGTTTTCTGTATGTAAAAGATGAATATAAAAATGTATTGACAATTTTGGAGCAAATGGGTATACTGGTACAAAATTACCGCCGGACAGCGGAGAGGGAGGAAGCGCAATGGAAAGAAATGGAAGTGTCAGCTTAAGGCCCTGGACCATGGAGGATAAGGAGGATCTGGCAAGGCTCTGCAATGGTGTGGACCGGTCTTATGTAAGGAACAGCCTGCCGTTCCCATATACAGAAAAGGATGCAGAATGGTGGATCGGAATGACCCTGGACCGCGACGGGAAGGATGGGGTGTTCCGGGCTGTCTGCCTGGATGGAAAGGTCGTTGGAAATATCTCGGTGGAGCAGGGAACGGACGTTTACCGGTGCGGTGCGGAGATCGGCTATATGCTGGACCGGGGCGTCTGGTCCCGGGGGATCATGACAGAGGCAGCGGGACTTATATGCGAAGAGGCATGGAAGCTCCTGGATATCCTACGGATCACCGGACGGGTCTATGAGCCAAATAAGGCATCCAGGCGGGTCCTGGAAAAGAACGGTTTTGAGCTGGAGGGGCTTTTAAGGCAGGCGGTGGATAAAAATGGGAACATATACAACCTGTGCGTTTACGGGAAGCTTAAGCCATAATGAGAAATGATCCGGGGCAGAGGACCTGGCAGACAACGTTTCCAGATCATGGACAGAAAAAGGAGGCGTGTTCTACGCCTCCTCGTCACTCCGGCCGGATCTGGCCTCTTCCAGATAGTTATACAGAGTGTACTTGGAGATCTGAAGCGTCTCGCAGAGGAGAACGCTGGTCTTTGAGATCTTGAATACGCCCTTCTGGTCCAGGTAGTCCAGGGCTTTTATTTTTTCTTCTTTATTCATCAGGGACATGGGCTTGCCCACCAGGGCTTCGGCCTGGTTCATATAATACTGGAGGATATCGTCCACGTTTTTCGTCGCCAGGGCGTCCATATCGGTGGCCGGGGGCGTGTGGATATCCGTAGCCGGGTGCTGGATGAAGGCCTGTAAGGCGTTCTGTGCGATCAGAAGCTGGGACACATCCAGGTTGACGCAGACAGAGCCGATGATCTTCCCGTTTTCATCGGGGATCAGTGTCGTAAAGGATTTAAAAAAACGATCCTTGGGCCCGTTGGAAAAAGTCTGGATACTGTCCCTTAAGGGCTCGATGCTCTTTCCGAACTGGGTGATCATACCGCCCTTGGGAGAACCGCCCACATGACGGCCGCTTAAGTCTGCGTTCAGTGCGTACACGATGGTATGGTCGTAGCCCTTCCGGTAGTCATGGATGAGAATCTCGCTGTCCTCACCAAGAAATTTCTGGAGCCCCTCCAGAAAACGGATCAAAAAGTCAAAGTCCAGGTAGTTTCCTATCTCCACAATGTTCCCCTTTCGGTGCTGGTTCAGATTTGCCTGTCCAATGCGGACATCATATCTATTATAATTCCGCAGAGGCCATTTGTCAAATTCCGGAGGACGCCGGAGGCTGCTCCGATACAGGATACAGGGTGATGATGTCCATGACATCCCGGGTCTACGGTTCCTGGCCGGGGAAGCCGCACTGCACCGTTTCCCCGTTGGAGTAAAGGGTTAGGTCTCCATAGAAATTATTCACATGGAGAAGATCTCCCGTTCCCGTATCTTTGGAGGGAAAAAGAACAGATTCAAACCGGAACAGGACGGGAATTCGTGCAGAAAAGCCCTTGACAATGGGAGGGGGAGACAGTATAATGAAACCATCCAAACAATTTGGAATTCATACAAACTTTTTGTAATACCATACAGTTCTCCAAGTGAGAAATGCCCCATGCTGCGGAGTGGATGCCTGCAGCTCAGGCAGTCCGGATCTTTTCTCCAATCTTTTTGATCCGGATGCGGTCGTCTCCCATGAGGAGGGGAGACACGGGGCAAAAAAATCAATGCTGCAACAGAAAAACAGGCCATGCGTGAAGAGCGCGGGCCTGTTTTTCTGTCTGAAAAAATAAGAAGAGCATCTGTACTGTGTCCCGAAGATGAAGTATAATGGGAGCATAGAACAGAACAGGAGGCGGAAGGCCATGACCATATCCCAGTATTTTCCCATTTATGACCAGCTGGACAAAGCAGACCAGGAAAGGCTCGATTACGCGGCGGTGAAGCGGAGGGTTCCAAAAGGCACGCTTCTCCATGGCGGAGACGGCGTATGCACCGGCCTGCTGGTGATCGCCTCCGGCCAGCTCCGGGCCCATATGATCTCCGAAGAGGGGAGGGAGATCACTCTGTACCGGCTGTTTGAGCGGGATATCTGCCTGTTTTCGGCTTCCTGCATTATGAGCAGTCTCCAGTTTGACGTGTTCATCTCTGCGGAGAAGGACACGGAGCTCTGGATCATCCCGCCGGATTTTTATAAGGGGCTGATGGAGCGGTCGGCCGTGGTGGCCAACTATACCAGCCAGATCATGGCATCCCGATTTACGGATGTCATGTGGCTCATGGACCAGGTAATGTGGAAGAGCTTCGATAAACGGCTGGCGGACTTCCTTCTGGAGGAAAGCGTCCTGGAGGAGACGGATACCCTTAAGATCACCCATGAGAAGATCGCCAGCCATATGGGCACCGCCAGGGAGGTGGTCACACGGATGTTAAAGTATTTCCAGACCGAGGGCCTTGTACGGCTTTCCCGGGGGGCTGTGGAGATCCTGGACCGGAAGGGGCTTTCCGCACTGGCGGATACATAAAAGACTGCCGCAGGAAAATGGCGGATCCGGGAGTCCCGGCAGCGTTTTCTGCGGCAGCTCTGAACTTATTTTCCAATGAATTTCAGGATCTGCTGTTTTGGCATGGCACCCATGGTCTTACGGACGACTTTTCCGTTTTCCATGTAAAACAGGGAGGGGATGCTCATGACGCCGAACTGTCCGGCTAATTCCGGCTGTTCATCCACGTTGATCTTTCCCACCCGGATCTCCGGATGGTCCTCTGCGATCTCATCCACAATGGGGGATACCATCCGGCAGGGGCCGCACCAGGACGCCCAGAAATCCAGAAGGACAGGACGGTCGCTTCCCATGATCTCCTGTTCAAAGTTTTCGCTTGTGATATTCATAACTGACATAGAAAAACCTCCTTGTGGCTGATCGTTTATTTTGCTCTTTATGTCTGTATCATACCAGAAGGAGGCGGGGGCTTCCGTGACAAGATCACAAAAGCCCATGCCGGGCCGCCCGGGGCGGTACGGACTGGAAAATCAAAAAAGGAGGAGCAGAAACATGAACTGCAGACCAGAGGACATGCTTGTATATGCGGTGACAGACCGGGCCTGGTTAAAGGGGGAAAGCCTGAAGGACCAGGTGGAAAAGGCATTAAAGGGAGGAGTAACCTTTGTGCAGCTCCGGGAAAAAAATCTGGACCGTCGCTTATTTTTAGAGGAGGCTGCGGCCATAAAGGAGCTGTGTGATTCCTTCCATGTTCCCTTTGTCATCAACGACGATGTGGAGATCGCCCTGGCCTCCGGGGCCGACGGGGTCCATGTGGGCCAGAAGGACATGGACGTAAAAGAGGCCAGAAGGCGTCTGGGGCCGGGAAAGATCATCGGCGTGTCCTGTAAGACCGTGGAGCAGGCAAAGGCGGCGGAGGCCGGAGGGGCCGATTATCTGGGCGTGGGGGCCATGTATCCTACAGATACCAAATCGGATACCTCCCAGGTAACGGTGGAGACCTTAAAGGCCATATGCCGGGCGGTGGATATCCCGGTGGTGGCCATCGGAGGGATCCGGGCGGACCGGATCCAGCCCTTAAAAGGGACCGGGGCCGACGGAGTGGCCGTGGTCAGCGCCATTTTCGGCCAGCCGGATATTGAAGCGGCCGCCAGACGGCTTAAAGAGACGGCGGAGATGTATCTGGGAAGGCACAGACGCCGGAAGACGGTCCTGACCATTGCGGGCAGCGATTCCAGCGGCGGGGCCGGGATCCAGGCAGACTTAAAGACCATGCTGGCCAACGGTGTTTACGGCATGAGCGCCATTACGGCCCTGACGGCCCAGAATACCACAGGGGTCTCCGGGATCTTTCCTGTGACGCCGGAGTTTTTGGCCATGCAGATCGACAGCGTTTTTTCGGATATCCGTCCCGATGCCGTAAAGATCGGGATGGTATCCTCCGGGGAGCTGATCCGGGTCATTGCAGAACGGCTTTCCTATTATAAAGCGGAGAACATCGTGGTGGATCCGGTGATGATCTCCACCAGCGGCTCCAGGCTCCTGGATGAGGATGCTGTGGGAGCCTTAAAGGAGCTCCTTCTGCCCATGGCGGCGGTGGCGACACCCAATATCCCGGAGGCGGAGGTGCTTTCTGGGATCTGCATCCGGTCGTCTGAGGACATGGTCCGGGCGGCGGAGATCATAAGCCGGCAGTACGGATGCGCCGTTTTATGTAAGGGCGGCCACCGGTTAAACGACGCCAACGATCTCCTGTACCGGGACGGCGGCTTTTGCTGGTTCATGGGGCGGCGCATCGACAATCCCAATACCCATGGGACCGGCTGCACCTTATCCAGCGCCATCGCCTCGGGGCTTGCCAGGGGATACAGCCTGGAGCAGGCGGTGGAGAGGGCCAAGGAGTACCTGTCCGGCGCGCTGGAGGCCATGCTGGATCTGGGCTCCGGTTCCGGCCCCATGGACCATGGATTCCAGATCCCATAGGAACCGTCTTTACAAGGAGGACGGGTCTGTGATATAGTTGACTAAGTATTTAGAACTGCATACACTGGAGGAAAGATCATGAATTTTTTGGAAGAACGGATCCAGAAGGACGGGATCGTAAAAGAAGGAAATGTATTAAAGGTTGACAGCTTTTTAAACCATCAGATGGACATCCGTCTCCTGGAGCAGATGGGAGAGGAGTTCAAACGCCGCTTTGCAGACGTGCAGGTGGATAAGATCCTGACCATCGAGGCATCCGGGATCGGCATTGCCTGCATTGCTGCCAGGTATTTCGATGTGCCGGTGGTATTTGCCAAAAAGACCCAGAGCATCAACCTGGATGGAGAAATGTATGTGGCGGAGGTGGAATCCTTTACCCATAAATGCAAAAACCAGGTCATCGTATCCAAAAAGTTTTTAAAGGAAGGGGAGCATGTGCTCTTGATCGACGATTTCCTGGCCAACGGCTGTGCGCTCCAGGGGCTTTTATCCATCGTGGCCCAGGCGGGAGCTATTACAGAGGGGATCGGGATCGCCATTGAAAAGGGCTTCCAGAGCGGCGGCCGGATCATAAGAAACCTGGGCTACCGTCTGGAATCCCTGGCTATCGTGGACGCCATGGACGCAGAGACGGGAACGGTAACCTTCCGTGAGCAGTAGGGAGCGGAATCCGTTCCTTCTGCTGATCCTGGCAGCTTTTCTGGTGATGAATGTGGTGGGGACAGGTCTGACGCTTCGGACCTGCCCCCAGTTTTCTATTTCCAGGGAAGCGATTTTTGGGGAAAATGGAAGGAACCTAAAAGAATTTGAACTGGGAGAGCAGGGGGAGCTGACGTCTCTTTCCGGTGATCCGTGGATCTATTACGCCTTTGGAGAGCCGGTGAACGTCCGGTTTCTTACGGTGGAGGTATCTGGTGTAGGAGGAGCCGGCTCGGAGGCCCAGCTTTATCTGATCCCGTCGGCGGGCTACCGGACCATGGAGCTTTCCGATGGCAGGCTTTCCGCACGGTTTGGCCGCGCCCAGGGCTATCGGGGCGTCAGTGCTGTGCGCCTGGATCTGGCTGCGGAGCCGGGGGCAGTGCTTACGGTGGAGGGCGCGGTGGTCAACGACCGCCTGGCAGTGATCCTAGACTTTCAGAAGATGTATCTGTCCGCCTGGGCCCTGGGGCTTCTGGCCTTCCTGGAGCTTCTGGGCTGGAGACGTCTTTTTGTTTTCCGGCGGGAGGAAAGGGAGAAGGCTTCCGGGACGGCAGGAACGGCAGTTCCAGGCTTTAGGAGAAAATGGGATCTTGTCTGGATGGCCGCGGCGTTCCAGGCTGTTTTAAAGGCGGGGATCCTGTGGGCCATCAGAAAGCCTTTGATGGACAATGATGGGATGGGACGCCAGCATCTCCTCTGCTGGATGTTCGTTCTGGGGCTGGAGCTCTTCACCATCCTGGCTCTCCATCTGGGAGCGGGAAAAAAGAGGAAAAACATATGGTACGGACTGGGACTTGCGGTCCCCTTTTCCTTCGTATGGTTTTCGGCGGCCGAGCTTCTCAACCTGGCAACCTTTGACTTCCAGACGCCGCTTTATCTGGTCCTGAACCTGGCCCTGTGCGCCCTGGTCCCGGCGGTATTTTTACTGGTCCTGGGGAACGCAGCCCTGGCCTTTTCGGGAGCGGCTCTGCTCTTTGGGGTGCTTTCGGTGGCCAACCATTATTACGGCGCGCTGAGGAACAATCCCCTGGAATACTTTGATATTGCCAATGCGGGGACGGCTGTTCATGTGCTGGGGAATTATTCCCTGGCTCCGGATGGGGTGTCGGCGGCTGCGGTCCTGGCCCTTTTGGTGACGGTCCTTACGCTGTTTTCTGCCCTGGGCACAGCCCGGTGCGAAAGAAGGCTCAGAGGGTTTCTGGGAAATGTGGCCCTGGCGGCTGCGGCGGCTGCGGTCTTTGCGGTGAAGCTTCCCACCTTTGACAATTTTTCCAATCTCCAGATCATTACCAGCGAAAAGGGATATCTGCTCTCCTTTGCTTCCTTTATAAAGATGGGAAGGGTAAAGACGCCGGAGGGCTATACGGCAAAGCGGGCGGAGGAGATCCTGGAGACGGCTTTGGACAGTGATGGAACAGAGAAGGGACTTCTTAGGGAAGCCGGAGACCGTTACCCCAATCTGATCGTCATTATGAATGAGACCCTGGCGGACCTTCCGGCCATTTACGGCTTTGAGACAGACACAGACGTGTTTCCCAATATCCATTCTATGGACAATGCGGTCAGAGGAAAGGTTCTTACATCGGTTTACGGAGGAGGAACGGCCAACACAGAGTATGAATTCCTCACGGGCAACAGCCTTTATTTCCTGCCTCCTGGCAGCAGTCCCTATGTCCAGTATACGGGGAGCGTCCAGCAGTCTCTGGCCTGGAAGCTGAAGGAGCTGGGCTACCAGACGGCGGCCTACCATCCGTACATGCCCATCAGCTACCGCAGATCGTCGGTATATCCGCTTCTGGGACTGGATGCGTTCTATTCAGAGGAGGACAGCCTGCCCCACGAGGAATACCTCCGCACCTATGTGAGCGACCGGGCAGATTTTAAAAATGTGATCCATCTTTATGAGGAAAGGGAGCCGGGCCGCCCATTTTTCATGTTCAATGTGACCATGCAGAACCACGGCGGATATTCGGAGGACGAACCGGCGGTGGATGTGACGGTGACGCCGGTGGATAAAGAGCTCCAGACGCCGCAGATGTTAGAATATCTGTCTCTGATCCGCGAATCTGACGCGGCCTTTAAGGAGCTGACCGATTACTTCTCAGAGGCAGAGGAGGACACGGTGATCCTGATGTTCGGCGACCACCAGCCCAGCATGGACGAAGGCGTATCGGAGTTCATGGACCGGAAGCTGGAGGAACGGGACGGGGAGCTGGACTCCCAGAGGCGGTATTACGCCAGCTTTATCCTTTGGGCGAATTTTGACATTCAGGAGATGTCAGATGTGGTCACCTCCCCGGGCTTTCTGCGTCCCCTGCTGCTGGAGGCGGCGGGAGTGCCCATGAATGCCTATGAGAGCTTCCTTTTTGAGACGGCGGCCGCCTACCCGGCCATGAACGCCTTCGGCTGCTTCGACGCCTCCGGCCAGTGGAACTCCAGGATGGAGGATGAGGAGGGGGTGCTGGAGGAATACCAGTATCTGGTGTACCAGAACGTGTTTGATAAGAAGAGCATGGGAGAGGGGTACAGATAGGGAAAAAGGGGCTGCTGCAAAGGAGCGTGTTCGGAGCGTTCCTTTTGCAGCAGCCCCTTCAGATATGAAAAGACAATTTTATTTCTGCGGCTGGTAAGCGGCCCGCTCGCCGCCGATGTATTTGAGCCGTGTCCTGGCGCAGACCACATGGGCGGAGCCGATGGATCTTACTTCGGTGCGCACCGGAACGGCCACAGGGCGCAGGTGCATGCCGATGAGGGTGTCGCCGATGTCAATGCCTGCGTGGGCCTGGATCCGCTCCACGGCGCAGGGGGAGGCAAATCCGTTCCAGGCGGCGGTGGAGAAGGAGCCGCCGGCCTTCAGCTGGGGCTTTACATTGACCATTTCCAGGCCGTATTTCAGTGCGGCTTCTTCTTCGATGATAATGGCGCGGTTTAAGTGCTCGCAGCACTGGGCGGCCAGGTAGAGGCCGTGCTTTCTCGTTACCTTATAGAGGGCGTTGAATACGGCTTCTCCCACCTCTTTGCTGGAATAGCAGCCGATGGCATGGGCGGCGATCTCGCTGGAGGAGCAGCCCACCACCAGGATCTGGCCCTCTTTCATTTTTGCAGTTTCGATCAGTTCTTCGGCCACAGAAGCGGCCTGTTCCTGGATCATGTCCAGATCCACATCCACAGATTTTGCAATATCAGTTGCGCTCATAAAAACACCTCGGTTTCGTTAAGTTTATGGGCCTACTCGAAGTGGTAGGCATCCAGAAGTCTGGTCTTCATATGCCACAGCTCGTTGGAGAGATCCACATGGACCTCGTGGGGATTCATCAGACGTTTCGTTTCATCCCACAGGGTATCCAGTTCCTTTTTGCAGTATTCCCGGATCTCCATGACCTTGGGGGAGCGGTAAACGCAGGTCCCATCCTTAAATACGGGGACCATGATCTCCTTCATGGTGTAGGTTCCCGGAGCCAGCAGCGTCTTTTTCCAGGTGGCCACAGGGTCGAACAGAAGCAGGGAGTTATTTTCGTCATAGGTCTCGCCCACCAGGCAGATCAAGTCGGCGATGATCTTGTGGCTGTCCCGGCTGTAGATCCGGTAAATAGTCTTATTGCCGGGATTGGTGATCTTTTCCTCATTTTCAGAGAGCTTGATCTTGGGGATGAACTTGCCGGTGGCTTTATCCTTGATGGCTGCCAGCTTGTACACACCGCCGAAGGACGGACAGTCCTTGGAGGTGATCAGGTTGGTGCCGACGCCCCAGGAATTGATGGTGGCTCCCTGGTTTTTAAGGCTGGAGATCAGTCCCTCGTCCAGGTCGTTGGAGGCGGAGATCACTGCGTCAGTGAAGCCCTCGGCATCCAGCATTTTTTTCGCCTCCTTGGAGAGGTAGGCCAGGTCGCCGGAGTCCATGCGGATCCCGTAGAAGGTCAGAGGGATCCCGGCCTCCCGCATTTCCTTAAACACCTGGATGGCGTGGGGGATCCCGGATTTTAAGGTATCATACGTATCCACTAAGAGGATACAGGCCGACGGATAGAGTTTTGCATAGGTACGGAAGGCAGTGAGCTCATCGGGGAAGCTCATGATCCAGCTGTGGGCATGGGTCCCCTTGACGGGCACGTCGAACATCTGGCCGCAGAGCACGTTGGAGGTGCCGATGCAGCCGGCGATCATGGCCGCCCTGGCTCCGTAGATGCCTGCGTCCGGCCCCTGGGCTCTCCGGAGGCCAAATTCCATGACTCCGTCGCCTCCGGCCGCATGGACGATGCGGGAGGTCTTGGTGGCGATGAGGCTCTGGTGGTTGATGATATTTAAAAGGGCCGTTTCCACTAACTGGGCCTGCATGATGGGGGCAATGACCTTCACTAAGGGCTCTCTGGGGAAGACCACGGTCCCCTCGGGAACGGCATAGATGTCTCCGGTGAATTTAAAATCAGCCAGGTATTCCAGGAACTCCTCTTTGAAGATCCCCGTGGACCGCAGATAATCGATGTCTTCGGGATCGAAATGGAGGTCTTCGATGTATTCGATGACCTGCTCCAGGCCGGCGGCGATGGCAAAGCCGTTTCCGTCGGGATTGGTGCGGTAGAAGGCGTCGAAGATCACAGTTTCATTGGCGTCCTTGGCATAAAAATAACCCTGCATCATGGTCAGTTCATAGAGATCCGTCAGCAGTGTCAGGTTGCGTTTACTCATAATACTTTCTCCTTGTGTAGTATCCCATATCGTTGCCGACATTATAGCAATAATGGAAGGAAAACGCAAATTTTTTGTTAAAGAAATAACAAAAATGCAATATACCTAAGCCTTGACTTTTTTTGGCAGAATCCTTATAATAAAAGGGCGTAACGCATAAGAAAAGGCGATGACGGAGACAGTAGATCTGCAGGAAGGCCAAAGCGAGCCGGGGATGATGGAAGCCTGGCGCCGGATGCAGATGGAAGATCACTCCCAAGCTGGCGTCTGAACGCCCGGGAAATCCCCTGGCCAGTAAGTCAGCCCGGTTTTCCACCGTTAAGGGGAACTCATATGTCAGTATGCAGTAATAGGTGGTGCAACGAGTATATTTCGTCCTGTTCGCAAGAACAGGACGTTTTTTTATATCATAAGGACGTATATCCTGTGACATAAAAATGCTCCGCGGGAGCCTCTTTTGCCAATAGGCCGCATCCCGCGCGGCAGCCGCAGACACAAACTGCATAACCGAAACGCACAGGGAAGAGAAAACTGTGCATACAACAAGATTGGAGGAAATGTGTCATGTACCAGAAGGTGTCAACAGATCTGAACTTTGTGGACAGAGAAAAGCAGGTGGAGAAATTCTGGAAGGACCAGAAGATCTTTGAAAAGAGCATCGACAGCCGCCGTAAGGGACAGCCCTACGTGTTCTATGACGGACCGCCGACGGCCAACGGAAAGCCTCATATCGGCCATGTCCTGACCCGTGTGATCAAGGATATGATCCCCAGATACCGCACCATGAAGGGGTATATGGTTCCTCGTAAGGCCGGCTGGGATACCCATGGACTTCCGGTGGAGCTGGAAGTGGAGAAGATGTTAGGCTTAGACGGCAAGGAACAGATCGAGCAGTACGGTCTGGAGCCGTTCATCGGGCATTGTAAAGAAAGTGTATGGAAATATAAGGGCATGTGGGAGGATTTCTCCAGCACTGTCGGCTTCTGGGCGGATATGGATAACCCCTATGTAACGTACCATGACGATTATATCGAATCCGAGTGGTGGGCTTTAAAGGAGATCTGGAACAAGGGCCTTCTTTATAAGGGCTTTAAGATCGTTCCCTACTGCCCGCGCTGCGGTACGCCCCTTTCCAGCCATGAGGTGGCCCAGGGATATAAGGACGTAAAAGAGCGCTCGGCTGTGGTACGGTTTAAGGCAAAGGGAGAGGACGCATACATCCTGGCATGGACCACGACTCCCTGGACCCTTCCCAGCAACGTGGCTCTCTGCGTAAATCCGAAGGAAACGTATGTGAAGGTCAAGGCCGCCGACAGCTTTACCTATTATATGGCAGAGGCTCTGCTGGACACTGTTCTTGGAAAGCTGGCGGACAAGGAGAACGGGACTCCGGCCTACGAGATCCTGGAGACCTATGTGGGAACGGATCTGGAGGGCAAGGAATACGAGCCCTTATACCAGTGCGCCGCCGATGTGGCAGAAAAGCAGCATAAAAAGGGCCATTATGTGACCTGTGCAGATTATGTTACACTGACCGACGGTACCGGCGTGGTACACATCGCCCCGGCCTTCGGTGAGGACGACGCCCAGGTCGGAAGAAAATATGACCTGCCCTTTGTGCAGTTCGTGGATGCAAAGGGAGATATGACAGAGGAAACGCCCTTTGCAGGTCTTTTTGTGAAGAAGGCGGATCCGGAGGTATTAAAGGATCTGAGAGAGCGGGATCTTTTATTCGAGGCCCCCGTATTCGAGCACAGCTATCCCCATTGCTGGCGCTGCGATACTCCGCTGATCTACTATGCCCGTGAATCCTGGTTCATCAAGATGACCGCCGTGAAGGAGGATCTGATCCGCAATAACAACATGATCCACTGGATCCCAGAATCCATCGGAAAAGGCCGGTTCGGCGACTGGCTGGAGAATATCCAGGACTGGGGCATCTCCAGAAACCGTTACTGGGGAACTCCACTTCCCGTATGGCAGTGTGAGTGCGGTCATATGCACTGCATCGGCAGCCGGGAAGAGCTTAAGAAAATGAGCCCCAACTATATGGATGTGGTAAAGAAATACAGTAAGGAAATGAACGGTGACCAGGGAGAGGTGGAGCTCCACCGTCCATTCATCGACGACGTGGTCATCACCTGCCCCCAGTGCGGAAAAGAGATGCACCGGGTGCCGGAGGTCATCGACTGCTGGTTCGACTCCGGAGCCATGCCCTTTGCCCAGCACCATTATCCCTTTGAGAACCAGGACCTGTTCCATGAGCAGTTCCCGGCCCAGTTCATCTCTGAAGCCGTGGACCAGACCAGAGGATGGTTCTATTCCTTACACGCCGAGTCTACCCTGCTGTTCAATAAGCCCTGCTTTGAGAACGTGATCGTTCTGGGCCATGTACAGGATGAGAACGGTCAGAAGATGAGTAAGAGCAAAGGCAACGCCGTGGATCCCTTCGACGCCCTGGAAAAATACGGCGCCGACGCCATCCGCTGGTACTTCTATATCAACAGCGCTCCGTGGCTGCCCAACCGGTTCCATGGAAAGGCTGTAATGGAAGGCCAGAGAAAGTTCATGGGAACCCTGTGGAATACTTACGCATTTTTCGTGCTTTATGCGAATATTGATAATTTTGACGCAACAAAGTATGCTCTGGATTATGAGAAGCTGCCGGTGATGGATAAGTGGCTCCTGTCCAAGTTAAACTCCACAGTGAAGGAGGTAGACGACGATCTGGCCAACTACCGGATCCCCGAGGCTGCAAGAGCCCTCCAGGATTTCGTGGATGACATGAGCAACTGGTACGTAAGAAGAAGCCGTGAGCGTTTCTGGGCAAAGGGAATGGAGCAGGATAAGATCAATGCATACATGACCCTTTACACCGCGCTGGTGACCATTTCCAAGACAGCGGCTCCCATGGTTCCGTTCATGACCGAGGAGATCTACCAGAACCTGGTACGCTCCATCGACGAAACGGCTCCCGAGAGCATCCATCTCTGCGATTTCCCGCAGGTGGAGGAAGGCTTCATCGATAAGGAGCTGGAGGCCAAGATGGACGAGGTATTAAAGGTGGTCGTTATGGGCCGTGCAGCCAGGAATACGGCCAATATCAAGAACCGCCAGCCCATCGCAAAGATGTTTGTGAAGGCAGAGGCTCTTCCGGAATACTACCAGGAGATCATCGAGGACGAATTAAACGTGAAGGCAGTGGAATTTACTGACGACGTCCGCGCCTTTACCTCCTATACCTTCAAGCCCCAGTTAAAGACCGTGGGACCCAAATACGGAAAGCAGCTGGGAAATATCAGAAAGGCCTTAACGGAGCTGGACGGCAACGCCGCCATGGATACCTTAAATGAAAAGGGAGCCCTGACCTTTAACTTTGACGGGGCTGAGGTGGTGCTCACCAGAGAGGACCTTCTGATCGATATGGCACAGACGGAGGGCTATGTATCCGAGGGAGACAACACCGTGACCGTGATCCTGGATACGAATCTGACTCCGGAGCTTGTGGAGGAAGGCTTCTACCGGGAGCTGGTGAGCAAGATCCAGACCATGAGAAAAGAAGCCGGCTTCGAGGTCATGGACCATATCTACGTGTACGCAGACAACAACGATACCATCACCGGCATCATCAAGAAATATGCAGACCAGTTAAAGAGCGAGGTGCTGGCAGACAGCATCACCCTGGGACAGATGGCCGGCCACGCCAAGGAGTGGAACATCAACGGAGAGACTGTCATGCTGGGCGTTGCAAAGGTAACAAGATAATCAGAAACAGGAGGACATGAACGTGGACCACACCATTCATAAGGCTGAATTTAAAAAGGCTGTGATTTACAATCTGAAAATGTCATACCGGAAGACCATTGAGGACGCTACTCCCGCACAGATGTACCAGGCTGTGTCTCTGGCGGTGAAGGATATGATCATCGACCGCTGGATCGCGACCCATAAGGAGTATGAGAAGCAGGACGCCAAGGTCGTATATTATATGTCCATGGAATTCCTGACCGGGCGCTTCCTGGGCAACAATATCATCAGCCTCTGCGAGCAGGAGGAGATCCGGGAGACCCTGGCTGAAATGGGCTTTGACTTAAATACCATTGAAAACCAGGAGCGGGATCCGGCTCTGGGAAACGGCGGTCTGGGACGTCTGGCCGCCTGCTTCCTGGACTCCCTGGCGACCCTGGGCTATCCGGCCTATGGCTGCGGGATCCGTTACCGCTACGGTATGTTCAAGCAGAAGATCGAGGACGGCTACCAGATCGAGGTGCCGGACGAATGGTTAAAGGACGGCTATCCCTTTGAGATCCGCCGCCCCGAATACGCCACAGAGGTAAAATTCGGCGGCTATGTGGATACCGAGTGGGACGGCCACAGGAACCATTTTGTCCAGAAGGGCTACCAGTCCGTTCTGGCAGTCCCCTACGACATCCCCATCGTGGGCTACGACAACAACGTGGTCAACTCCCTGCGGATCTGGGACGCCCAGCCGGTGAATACCTTTAACTTAAAGGAATTTGACAAGGGCGATTACCAGAAGGCGGTGGAGCAGGAAAACCTGGCAAAGACCATCGTGGAAGTGCTGTATCCCAACGATAACCATTATGCAGGCAAGGAGCTGCGCTTAAGGCAGCAGTATTTCTTCATTTCTGCCAGCGTCCAGAGAGCCGTTAAGAAATATCTGGAGAACCACGACGACATCCATAAGTTTTATGAAAAAGCTGTGTTCCAGATGAACGACACCCACCCCACGGTGGCGGTGGCAGAGCTCATGAGGATCCTTTTAGACGAGCAGAACCTGGAATGGGATGAGGCCTGGGAGATCACCACAAAGACCTGCGCCTACACCAACCATACCATCATGTCCGAGGCCCTGGAAAAATGGCCCATCGAGCTGTTCTCCCGTCTGCTTCCGCGTATCTACCAGATCGTGGAGGAGATCAACCGCCGGTTTGTGGAGCAGATCAAGCAGGCATACCCGGGCGACAATGAAAAGATCCGCAAAATGGCGATCATCTATGACGGACAGGTGCGTATGGCCCATCTTGCCATTGTGGGAAGCTTTTCTGTCAACGGCGTGGCAAGGCTCCATACAGAGATCTTAAAGAACGAGGAATTAAAGGACTTCTACCAGATGATGCCCACAAAGTTCAACAATAAGACCAACGGCATCACCCAGAGACGGTTCCTGCTCCACGGAAACCCGCTGTTAGCCAGCTGGGTGACCGATAAGATCGGAAACGAGTGGATCACAGACCTGTCCCATATTAAAAAGCTGGCCATTTACGCGGACGATGAGAAGTGCCAGAGAGAGTTCATGAACATCAAGTATCAGAACAAGATCCGTCTGGCAAAATACATCAAGGAGCACAACGGCATCGACGTGGATCCCAGGTCCATCTTCGATGTGCAGGTAAAGCGTCTCCATGAATATAAGAGACAGCTGATGAACATCCTGCATGTGATGTATCTGTATAACCAGTTAAAGGATAATCCAAATATGGATATCGTGCCCAGGACCTTTATCTTTGGAGCAAAGGCTGCGGCCGGTTATACCCGGGCGAAGCTGACCATCAAGCTGATCAACGCCGTGGCCGATGTGATCAACAACGACCGTTCCATCAACGGCAAGATCAAGGTGGTATTCATTGAGGATTACTGTGTATCCAACGCAGAAATGATCTTTGCGGCAGCCGATGTCAGCGAGCAGATCTCCACCGCCAGCAAGGAGGCCTCCGGTACTGGAAACATGAAGTTCATGTTAAACGGAGCCCTTACCATCGGCACCATGGACGGAGCCAATGTGGAGATGGCCGAGGAGGTGGGAGCTGAGAACATGTTCATCTTCGGCGCTTCCTCCGACGAGATCATTAATTGGGAGAACCAGGGCGGCTACAACCCCATGGAGATCTTCAACAGCGACCAGGAGATCCGCCGGGTGCTGATGCAGCTCATCAACGGCAGTTACAGCCCGCAGAATCCGGAGCTGTTCCGGGATATCTACAATTCCCTGTTAAATACCCAGTCCAGCGACCGGGCGGATACGTACTTTATCTTAAAGGACTTCCGTTCCTATGCGGAGGCAGAGGACCGGATCGACAAGGCGTACCGGGATGAGAAATGGTGGGCTCGGACGGCCATCTTAAACACCGCCTCCAGCGGCAAGTTCTCCTCAGACCGTACCATTGAGGAGTACGTAAGGGATATCTGGCATCTGGATAAGATCAAGGTAGAACTGTAATACAAATCAGGGGAACGCGGCCCGTCCGGGGACGGAGCTGCTCTCCAGGTTCTAAAAAGAAAGCCTGTCTCATAGACTTTACAAAAAAGGATATGAGGTGGGCTTTTTTATGAAGCGGTTTCTGACGGTTTTGATGATCATGGTGATGATTCCCTATGTTACGACCATGGCCTGGACAGGCCGGATCGGCGGCGGGGATTTTACGGGCTTTGAGGAGCTGGCGGGAGCCGGGGGAGAAGGAAGCCAGGGCGGCTCTCTGGGAACTGATGGGAACGGAGCGGCCGGAAGGCGGTATGTGGCTGTGGAGCGGGAAGGAAAGGTTTCGCGGATCCCGGCGGAGGATTTCCTGGTCCATGTTCTGGCGGCCCAGATCCCGGCAGATTTCGGGCCGGAGACCCTGAAGGCCCAGGCAGTTATAGCCAGGACGTATATCTACCGGGAGATGGACGGGGCGGAGGAGATCCCGGAGGAGGCCCTGGATATGGACGCCTTGAGCGGAGCGCAGATGGAGGAGCTGTGGGGCGGGGCTTACCAGGAGGATTACAGCAGGATCAGGGAGGCGGTGTCCGCCACCAGCGGGCTTTACCTGGCTTATGAGGGAGAACCGGCGGAGGTGTTTTTCTGCCGGGCGGCCTCGGGGGCCACAAGGCCCGGAGGACAGGAGCATCCATGTCTCAGACAGGCGGAAAGCCCAGGGGATCTTCTGGCCGACAGATATCTGTCCATTGCGGTCTTTACGCCGGAGGACCTGGCCCGGAGGGTGAGCGCCATTCCGGGGGCGGTCTCTCCGGATGCAGACCGGCTCCTGGAGGAGATCCAGGTGGCGGAGCGGGATGGGGCCGGATATGTGATCCAGGTCCAGATCGGTCCGAAGACCTACTCCGGGGAAGAGGTCCAGTACGCCCTGGGCCTGTCCTCTCCGTGCTTTTATTTCGATGAGCTCCAGGGAAAGATCCGGGTCACCTGCAAAGGGATCGGCCATGGGTACGGTTTCTCCCAGGCCGGAGCCTCGGCGCTGGAAAAGGAGGGGCTTGGCTTTGAGGCGCTTTTGGACCATTATTTCCAGAATGTGGAAATTTTAAAAGAGGGAATCTGAATAAGACGTGTCACTTTGGTAAGAATAGTACCGAGGTGATAAAACGTGAAAGAGAGAGTAAACCAGCTTTTCAAGGATAAGTTAGTTCTTGTGATGCTAGTGCTGGGCCTGCTGACTATTGTTGCCGCAGCAGGCGCTGTGAGGATCCGGAAGGGCGCCCAGAACATGGAGGAGAGTCCCTATCTGGAGATCAAGGAGCCGGAGGGGATGATCGCCGGGGAGGCAGAGCCGCCCAGGACCGTGGCGGGAAGCTCCAACGCCCAGGAGGCGGAGCCGGCCGGGGCCGGAGCCGGTTCCCATGTGACCGAAAATACCCTGGGAGCGGCAGAGACAGAAGCCGCAGCCCTGGAGGATCCGCCGGCAGACGAGGCCGGAGCGGTGGCCGGGGATTCTCTGGTCCTGGATTTTACGGAAAGCGACAGGCTTTTGTGGCCGGTACAGGGAAATGTGATCCTGGGATACAGCATGGACACCACCACCTGGTTCCCGACCCTGGAGCAGTATAAATGCAATCCGGCCAACGTGATCCAGAGCGAGGTGAGCACGCCTGTTTCTGCCCCGGCCGACGCCAGGATCCTGGAGGTAGGCGTCAATGAGGAGATCGGCAATTATGTGCGGCTGGATCTGGGCAACGGTTACCAGGCCGTCTGCGGCCAGTTAAAGGAGATCCCGGTGGTGGAGAATGAGTACGTCAGCCGGGGCGATGTGCTGGGCTATGTGGCCGAGCCCACCAAATATTATTCCCTGGAAGGGGCCAGCCTGTACTTTGAGCTGCTTTCCGGGAACGAGCCTGTGGATGCTCTGGATTATCTGGAGTAGGGGACAGGGAAGAAGCTATAAGGATCTGGAAAAATGGACCGCCTGGAAAATATCCGGCGGTCTGTTTTTTGACGTTAATATGAATTTAATAAAAAGTTCACAGAGTTTTCGTGAAAATATGAGAGAAATATGGTAAACTGTACATAACTTTACAGAACGGAAAGAAACCAGATGAAGGAGGAGCATATGGATTACGGGAAACTGAAGAAAAGCTTTGAGGACCACCGGTTTCTCACCTCGTATTTTGAAACGAAGGAGGAGGCGGCTTCCTATCTGAAGGAAAAGATCCGCGGGGAGCGGGTGGGCTTCGGAGGCTCCAGGACCTGTCAGGAAATGGGGCTGTACGAGCTTCTGAAGGAAAACAACCAGGTGGTCTGGCACTGGAAGGATGAGCTGCCGGCGGCAGAGGCCAGAAGAGCAGCTATGGATTCCACCGTATATATTTTAAGCGCCAACGGCGTTTCGGAAACCGGGGAGCTGGTGAATATCGACGGCACGGGAAACCGGGCGGCAGCCAGCCTGTTTGGTCCGGAACGGGTCTTCTATGTGATAGGAAGGAATAAGATCGCCCCGGACCTTCACAGCGCCATTGCCCGGGCAAAAAATACGGCCTGTACGAAAAATGCCAGACGCCTGGGGACAAAGACGCCCTGTACCGCGTCCGGGGAGCTGCACTGTTACGACTGTGACAGTCCGGCCCGGATCTGCAGCGCCACAGTGATCCTGGAGCGTCCCTGCAGCGGAATGACCGTGGAGCTGGTCTTCATCAACGAGGATCTGGGATATTAGGGCATAGGGGACAGAACGCTTCCAGGCAGATATAGACTAAAGGAGAGAGATGAAATGAATATATTGTTTTTTCTGACGCCTAAGAGTGAGGTGGCTTACATCCACGATGATGAGAGCCTACGGCAGGTTCTGGAGAAGATGGAGTATCATAAGTATTCGGCGGTGCCGATCATCAGCAGGCAGGGGACCTATGTAGGGACCATCACCGAGGGCGATCTTTTGTGGTACATAAAAAACCAGCTGGATCTGAACCTGCAGGAAGCAAGAAGGATCCTGATCACCAATGTTCCCCGCCGCTCCGACAATACGCCGGTGAGCATTGACAGCAATATGGAGGACCTTTTAGACAAGGCCATGAAGCAGAACTTCGTTCCGGTCCTGGATGATAAGAGATCTTTTATCGGGATCGTCACCAGAAAAGACATTATGAAGTATTTTGCGGATAAGATGAAAAAAGCAGAATAAATGTAAAAATTTTCTTTTCAAAAAACGTCTGATGTGCTATACTGGGCACCATGAGACGGGGAAATAGGATCCGGCCAGAAATCTGATTCTGACCGGATTTTTTATGCCATGGGGACCGAAGATCCCCTAAAAAATGGATACTCCGCAGGCAACAAATCTGATCCATAGGAGGAAAGTGTGAAAAGAACTGTGAAAAAGAGAACGGGAATGCGGTCGGCAGCGGCTCTTCTGGCGGTCCTTATGGCTGTGCAGAGCCCACTGGGACGGACGGGAGCCATGGGAATGCCGCAGAAAAACCAGAGGACCCGGATGACAGCCACCATGTCGGATGCGGCGGCCGGGGAAGAAGCCTTAGCCGGACTTCTGGAGGAGAGGAACGGGATTCTTAAGGTGGAGGTCCAGGGCGTCGTAAAGGCTCCGGAGATCACCTGGAATGTGGAGCTGTATCCGTCGGAGGAAGGGGATGCCTCCATGGCCGAATCGGCCTTTGGAAGCCTTACCCTGCCGGCTGGAGATGGGAATACATACACAGAGGGGAGCTGTGAGCTGACGGAGCTTCCCGATGGGACGTATGATCTCAGGATGGAGCCGGAAAACGATACGGTCTCCTATGTGGCCTATGAGCAGAAGGGGATCCGGATCCAGGGGGACATGGTTTCCATTCGTTTAATGAACGATGCGCCGGAAAACCACGGATACGGGGAGAGCGGAGCCGGAAGCCGCATCGGCGTTCTGGCCATGGGCGATATTGACGGCAGCGGGGCTGTGGATGAGGACGATAAGGAGGAGCTTTTGAAGCTGGCAGCCTCCGGCCAGGTCCATGACGATCTGTTTTATGACCGGGCCGATCTGAACGGCGACGGCCAGGTGGATCTGGCGGACGTGGCATGCTTTGCAAAGTATTATAAGGAAGATGTAAGGACTGCCCGGGAGATCCGAACCATGCGGATCACAGAGGAAGAGATCTATACGGCGTCTGCCAGCAACGCGAAGATCTCCCAGGGAACGGTGGAGCAGCTGTTTTCCGGCGCGGCCAGCCTTACCCTGGAAAGTGAGGAGGCCATTTCCGAGGAGAATCCGGTGACTATTTCTGCGGAGTTTGGCTCCGGAAAGACCATGGCCGGGTTCGTCATCGACCCGGTGGACGGCTCCGGCAACACCATTGTGGACGGAACTGTTTCTGTGGAGACAGAAAAGGGAAAAGAAAAGGTCTTTGAGATCGAAAACGGAAAAGTAAAGGAACGGAGCCTGGGAAGGGCGCTTCTGGAATTTTTCACAGGGAAAGAGGAGACCGTAAGCCAGGGAGGCCCCATCGTCATCGATCTGAAAGGCCAGACAGCCGTGAAGAAGGTGACCATTAAGGTCAGCCGGACCCTGGGGAACACTGCTCTGGTGGATATTGCAAAGGTGGAGTTCCTGGGAGATATGAAGGAACGGATCCCGGAGCCGGAAATGGCAGCGCCGGAGCGGGTGCAGGTGGAGAACGGGGACGCGTCCTTTACCGTAACCTGGCGGAGACAGCCCAATGTGACGGGCTACGAGGTGACGGTCCATGGCGTCAACAGTAAGAAAAACGAGGTGACACAGACCTTCCAGACAGATAAGCCGGAATTCCGGGCAGAAGGCCTGGGAGACGGGGCGCTGGCCAATGGAAATTCCTATGAGATCCAGATCCGTTCGGTGAACGGGGCCTGGAAGAGCCCGGCGGCAGAGGCTGTGGGACAGCCCAGGGCAGCCAGCCTTCCGCCTGCGCCGGAAAATATCACAGTGACATCCCGATATAAGGGGCTATCCATCAGCTGGAAGGATATGATGGATACAGACAGCTATAACCTGTATTACAGGAAGTACGACGACTCCCAGGGAGTGTACACGAAGATCCCGGATATCCGGGAGAACCGGTATGAGCTTAAGGGGCTGGAGGATAAGACAAAATATGATGTTTATCTGACCGGCGTGAACCTTCTGGGAGAGGGACCGGAATCGGTCCACTATACGGGAGTGACGGCGGCCCTGGATCCGCCGGTGACGCCGGATTACAAACGGATCAATGTGGAGGTGCCGGGAGAGCCGGTGACCGCCCATATCGAGTCGGTGCGCTATGGGAGTGGAGATTATAAAGGCGAATACGACATTGTAGATGGAGACTATGAGACCTCCTGGGTACGCAATGACTGGGATTCGGGTGCGACCTATTATGATCTGAATAAGGCGCCCATCGTATCCTTTGACGGATCCTATGAAATGGACACTTTTGTGGTGATCCCCGACGGGGAACAGCCGTATTCCTATAATAAGGCAGTGGTTTATTACTGGACAGACCGGAACGACATCCAGGACAGCACAAAGAATTCTGTTGCCGGTGTCCTGGAGAAAAAGACCAGCAACAATAAGGCATACTATGAATTCCGGGCGGACAGGCCCATTGAGGCCGAGGCGGTGCAGCTGGTTTTAAGCACCGCAGATGGAAACAACCGCCGGATCTCCATGGCAGAGCTTAAGTTTTACTACTACGACCCGCTGGAGGACGAGATCATGGACCTTTACGGGGATCCCTACCATGTGAGCCTGCGGTCGGACGTGGACCGGGAGACCATGGGAAAACGGATCCAGAGCCTTAAGGACCGGCTGGACCAGCCGGATCCGGTCAGCGGGGAGCTGCACCCCAGGAAGGAGATCCTGGAAACGGAGCTGGCCAACGCAGAGCGGATCTTAAAGGACGGCGCGCTCCAGGCGGAGATCCTGGCGGTGGACAGCAAGGATACAGGAAACTCCGACAGCCACATCACCTTCAAGGGCGGTCTCAATACGTACCAGCCCCTGGGCGTGACCGCAAGGGCCGGGGAGACGGTCACTGTCTATGTGGGAAGCCCCGCCCATAAGACCGGGGACGGCACCAGGCTTCAGCTCGTTCAGACCCAGTACCATGGAAGCTCTGCTGCCTGGACCAGGACATTGGGGAATTTAAAAGCCGGAGCTAATGATTTTACGCTGGAGGCCCTGGACCATATGGACCTGGAGCGGGGCGGACAGCTTTATGTGGTCTACACCGGAGAGGCAGGCCGGGAGCAGTACGGCGTCCGGGTCAGCGGAGGAACGAAGATCCCGGTGCTGGACCTTTCGGATACAAAGGATCCGGCGGAGCGTCTGAAGCTGGCGGAGGCCTATGTGAACGGGCTGGAGGCCATGGTCCAGGATATGGAGGCTCTCCATAACAGGGATCATCAGGACTATTCTTATGATGAAAAGAACTGTATCTACGGAGCTACGGACATCGTGAGCCGGTATACCATGATCTCCGGCCCCTCGGACCAGATCCTGGAGGGACTGGCCGGGAATACGGCGGAGGAAAAGGCAGCGGCCCTGGAGCAGTCCATGACGGCCATGGATCAGATGGTGGAGCTGTTCTACGCCCATAAGGGCTTAAGCACGGCGTCCGATGCCAAGGAGTACAACCGGGTACCAGCCGGCCGTCTGAATATCCGCTACCAGAGGATGTTTGCCGGCGCCTTCATGTACGCCGGAGGCCTCCACATCGGCATCGAGTGGCCCCAGTTTAAAGAAATGGTAAACGGAAAGCCCGTGATTGCGGACGAAGAGGGAAGGTATCAGTCCGGCAGCCTGTTCGGCTGGGGGCTTTCCCATGAGATCGGCCATGAGATCAACGAAGGGGCCTACGCGGTGGCGGAGGTGACTAATAACTATTATCCGTTGCTGGCCCAGGCCAGGGATACCAATGCTTCCCTGCGGTTCAAGTACGAGGATGTATTTAAAAAGACCACCTCGGGAGCCAGGGGAAAGGCGTCTGACGGGGCGGTGCAGCTGGCCATGTACTGGCAGCTCCATCTGGCCTACGATATGGGCGGCTATAATTTCAAGACCTTTGATACCAGCAAAGAGCAGCTGGAAAATCTGATCTTTGCCAGAATGGATTCCTATGTGCGCAACCTGGAATCGGCGCCGGGAGCGGAAGGAAATAAGCTGAAGCTTTCCGGGACCGATAAGGACAATGTGCTGATGCGGCTGGCGGCGGCTGCGGCTCGGAAGGACCTTCTGGACTTCTTCCGCCACTGGGGCATGGAGCCGGACGCAGACACTGTGCGCTACGCCTCCCAGTTTGAGAAGGAGGAGCGGGGCATCTGGTTTGCCAACGATGAGAACCGGGTATGGCAGATGGAGAAGCGGAATACTTCCCAGGAGACGGAGACTTCCGCCAAAGGAAGCGTTCCCCAGGGAACCATCCAGTATGTGAACGGAGAAAACCAGGTGAACCTGGAGATCTCCGGGGACACAAACGTATGGATCTACGAGATCGTCCGCTGCGAAATGGACGGCGGAACGGAGAAAAAGCAGTCTGTGGGCTACGCATACGCACATGATGGAGAGGCTGTATTTACGGATGTGGCCGCCACAGCCAACAACCGGGTCTATACGTATGAGATCACCGGATACGACAAATGGCTGGCGAAAACGGCTCCCGGAAGAACGGGAGAGGTGAAGGTGAGCCACAGGGGCGACATCGACCGGACCTTATGGACCGTCAGCACCAACCTGACCAACAGTGAGCTGGAGGAGCCGGGAGAGGACCATCCGGATACCTATGTGCAGCCAGGGCTGGAAAAGATGGTGGATCTGGAGACTGAGGGAGCCGTTACCACTTTTACAGGCTCTGTAAAGGCCGGCCAGACGCCGGAGATCATCCTGGAATTAAACCAGCCGGAGCTGGTGACCGGGCTTGTCTACACGGCGGCTGAGGGAACTCCCATAGGGAAATTCAGCGTCAGCGTCAGCCAGGACGGAAGCTCCTGGGAGAGGGTCCCGGTGAGCGCAGATACCTTCACCCTGGAAGACGGCAGCCAGACCGTGTACTTCCATGACGGCACCGTTCTTTATACGTATGACGCGGCCTTTGTAAAGCTGACGGCAGATGGCCAGGGCGGCCGGGAGATTTCCATATCGGATCTTTCCCTGCTGGGCCAGACCGGAGACAATGTGGAAATGGATGCAGCCGGTATGGGAAGGCTTACGAAGGACTTTGCCATCAACGGCGGGGCAGACGGAGTGATCCCGGAAGGCAGCATCGTGTTTACAGGAACCTATAAGGGAAATCCGGCCTATAACGTGGTGGTTTTATGGGACGAAAATGGACAGATCGTGGGAGGAACGGATGCGGATGGAAACATCCAGGCAGAATCCCTGATCCTGGCGAAGGTTCCGGAAAACGGCCTGCTGGGAGAGGTCAGCGACGGCATCTGGATCTATTACCTGCCGGAGGGGACCAGTCTTCCGAAGCATGTCCGGGCAGAGCTTTACCGGGTGGACGATGCGGAGACCCTGGAGGGCCAGAGGACCGTCAGCTCCAGTCTGACCATAACGGTTCCGGAATCGCTTCCGGAGCTGGAGCTGGATCCCGGCTCCGGCCCGGCGGCCGGGAATGAACGGCTGAGGAAAAGAGACGGCCTTTGGGGCCGGACCAGAGAAGGAGAGAAGAATTAAGTGAGACGAACGATCATAGGAAGCCTTATGGCCGCGGCATTCATAGCCGCGGGGACGGGGATCGCTGCCCTGGCTGCCGGAGGCGGATATATTCAGATGGAATCTGGAAAGAAGGAGAACCAGGTAAGGATCTCCCTGGATTTTTCCGGAGACCGGGAGATCGGGAAATACATGGAAGATATTGGGGCTGTCCAGGTGGATCTGGCCCTGGAGACCCCGGAACCGGAAGATATCACCCGGGCAGAGTTTACCTTTGAAGCCAGTATCCAGAAGGATCCGGATGTGAAGATCCGGGATGGGATTTTTTTAGAGGATACCGGCCGGTTCAGCATTTTCCTGGCTGGAAACGGAACGGGAGACGGCCTGTTTAACGGCGGGAAAAAGCTGGAGCTGGGCGTGCTCCAGACGGCCTCCACGGAGGACATCACCCTCCGGGTGGAGCGGATCGCCGCAGCGGCCGGAGAGGAGCTGGTCTTTGAAACGGACGGAGGAAGAGAAAACGAGTTTCTGCTGAAAGCCACTGACCCCGGAGAAGACCAGGGAGAGAACGGCGGCTCCGGAGACGGAGATGGTTCCGGGGATGACGGCACCAGCGGCGATGGAGACGGCACTGACGGAAATACCGGCATTGGCCAGGGAAATAACGGCGGTTCCGGGAATGGCTCTGGAAACGGCTCTGGAAACGGCTCCGGAGGAAGCTCCGGCGGCAGCTACCGCCCGGTGAAGAGCACAGGCTTTATCTGTCCCCAGGTATCTGCCAGGGAGACCGCAGGTCAGTGGATCCAGACAGGAGAGGACTGGCAGTTCCGGTTTTCTGGCGGCGCGATGGCTATGGACTGCTGGATCTTTAAGGGTGGCGAATGGTACCATATGGGAGCAGACGGCCTTATGGACCGGGGCTGGCATTACCAGAAGGAAACAGGAAGCTGGTATTATCTCAGGGAGAACGGCGCCATGAAAAAGGGCTGGATCCAGCTTTCCGGCATCTGGTACTACCTGGGAACGGCAGACGGCCGCATGGCTGTGGGCTGGCAGAGCATCGGTGAGAAATGGTATTACTTAAATCTGGCGGAGCCTGTGCCTGTGCCGGTAACGGATCCGGTCACCGGACAGACGGTGCAGAGCACGGAGGGACAGCTTCCCTACGGAGCCATGTACCAGAACCGGAAGACTCCAGACGGCTTCATGACAGGAGCCGACGGAGCCTGGATGGAATAGGAAACGCCAGGAGAAACAGAAGACAGCTTTGGCAGACAGCCGGCGTCCATGGAAACTGCATCCATGGACGCCGGTTTTTTATGTCATAGGAAAGTGCGTCCCATGACATAAAAAACGCTCCGCGGGGATCGCCATGCGGCGGAAGGGAATTATGCCGCAGAAGCGGCCCGCCGCAGGCGGAGAAGCCCGCAATCGGGCTTCTTTCTTGTAGGAAACTGTGGCAAAAAGCGCTCTGTGGGGACCGCCATGGGGCGGAAGGGAAGAAGGTACCGGGGCCTGGCCTCTGGCTTGGAAAAAGGAAACAGGCCTTCTATGTACCGGAACGGGAGAATATGCATACCTTATTACTAGAAAATGAAAGGAGAAGAGCTTATGAATTGTAATCAGAATCCTGACGGGACCGCCCGTATTCCCGGGATGATGCCTGTTCCGGGACCGGGACCGGTCCATGTGGATGGAAATATGCCGGGCGTCTGGGACCGCTTTCCGGTGGGCATGGGCTACGTTCCCATGCAGAACTGGGAAACGCCATATCCCATAAGCCATGGTTTTATGCAGGGAACGATTTTCCCGTCTTTAGATTATCCGTTTATGATGGGAGGGTGCAGAAAATGGCAGAGATGAATTGCGGAGCCAGCGGAAAAGATCCCGGCGTAACGGGACAGTGCTGTAAAAAGAGCTGCCAGGGCCAGATCCAGGTCCAGGCTTCCGTTCAGGCCAGACCCCAGGGCCAGACCTGCTGCCGTCCGGTCTGTCCGCCCCCGGCCCCCGGCGGAAGCGGCTGCGGATTTCCTGGTATGTATCCGCCGGCAGGAACTGCCTGCGGGATCCGTCCCGGTATGGGCCAGGGCTGCGGGATGTGTCCGGGAATGGACCCGTCCCGGCAGGTGCTGATGAAGCAGATCAACGAGGCCAGCTTTGCTGTGGATGAGGCGGTCCTGTTCCTAGACACCCATCCGGACTGCGCCCAGGCCATGCAGTATTACCAGAGCGCTGTCGGCGCCAGGAAAGCGGCCATGGACGCATACCAGAGCCGGTTCGGCCCCCTGCTGGTGGACGACGTCATAGGGAATACCTGGACCTGGGTGACGGAAAAATGGCCCTGGGAAGGAGGATATTAATATGTGGAGGTATGAAAAACGGCTTCAGTACCCGGTAAATATCAAAGAGCCCAACGCAGGGCTGGCGAAGCTGATCATTAGCCAGTATGGTGGCCCAGACGGTGAAATGGGAGCGTCCATGCGCTATCTTTCCCAGCGGTATTCCATGCCCTATGGGGAGCAGAAGGCAGTGCTTACGGATATAGGCACCGAGGAGCTGGCCCATCTGGAAATGATCGCAGCCATTGTCCACCAGCTCACGAGAAACCTTTCGGCAGAGGAGCTGGAGACCCAGGGCTTTGCTCCCTATTATATCGACCATACGGCTGGGATCTGGCCCCAGGCGGCGGGCGGGATCCCCTTCAATGCCTGTGAGTTCCAGTCCAAGGGCGATCCCATCACAGATCTGTTTGAGGATCTGGCAGCAGAGCAGAAAGCCCGCACCACCTACGACAACATCCTGCGTCTGGTGAAGGAACCGGATGTGTGCGATCCCATCCGCTTCCTCCGGGAACGGGAGATCGTTCATTTCCAGAGATTCGGTGAAGCCCTGCGCGGCCTCCAGGACCGTCTGGACAGCCGGAACTTTTATGCTTTCAATCCCAGCTTTGACCAGGCGGCGGCTCCCCAGGGGCCTGGCGGCTGTATGAGACAGGGAAACGCATAAAAAACCAGAAATCACATGAGGCGGAAACGTCTGAAATAAGGATGGACGGATAAAAAAGGCCTGGCGGCTGCAGATCGGTGCAGCTGCCAGGCTTTTCCCATACCCCGATGGCAGATCAGCCGCCTCAGGACATTTTATACTGGAAGGAATCACAGTCGGTACATTCCTTCTTTGTGGGGTTCAGTTCATGGGTCCCCACATGGATCCGGTCCAGTGTGCAGTAATCCGCAGTCCCCGCGTGGTGTACGCAGTTGTGGATGGAGCACTGGATACATTCGTTCTTTTCCTGGTTCATGGTCGTTCACCACCTTTGTTTTCTGGGATGGTGTTAGTATGTCACGGACCAGGAAAATCATGTTGGAAGATATTGGAATCGTTTAAAAAGATTTAATAATATCTCCATTCATGGATTTTACGATTTCTACGGCCAGTTTTACGGTGGCTTCAAAATCATAGTAGGAGGCAATGCCGTGGACGGAATGGATGTACCGCACCGGAACGCCGATGACGATGGACGGGATCCCGTCTAAGGACGTATGGACAATGGCACCGTTGTTGCCGCCGCCCTCCCGGACAGACGCCTGGGCCATAAGACCGCGCTTCTCGGCCAGATCCAGGGCATAGCGCTGGTATCTGGGAGTGCAGATGATGGATTTGTCCATGAAGCGCAGCATGGGTCCTTTTTTGAAGGCCGTCTGGACTGCGTAAGGCTCAGTAAACGTATCGTCCGCCGGACAGCCCTCGAAGCAGATGGCGATCTGGGGCTTTATGTGGTTTACGGCTACCTTCATGCCGCGCTCGCCTACCTCCTCCTGGGAGGAAAGAACGCCCACCACGTCCACGTCCAGCTTTTCATCCTTTAACCGGCGGAGCGTCTCGATGAGAGCCGCGCAGCCGATACGGCAGTCAAAGGCCTTGCCGAACATCAGATCGTGCTCTTCATCGTATTCCAGGGTAACATCCGGAACCACCGGCTCACCGATGCGGATCTTAAAGTTTTCAGCCGCGTCCTTTGCGCTCACAGCGCCGATGTCGATGGAGAGGGAGGAGATATCCGCTGCTCCGGCAGATGCTTTTTCGGAAGCCGACATAAAGTGCACCGGTTTTGCAGCGATGACGCCGGGAAGATATTTTCCCTCAGAGTTTCTCACGAGCACCTTGGAGGAGGCGAGAGAGCCCACGTTCCAGCCACCTAAGGCAACGAAACGGAGGGTTCCGTTGGGGCGGATGGAATGGACCATGAATCCCACCTCGTCGCTGTGGGCGTCCAGCATGAACACCGGCTTATTGCCGGAGTTGGCAGTGCGGTACATATAGAAGTTGCGCAGGCAGTCCTCTTCGGTGGTGTAGCCCTCGCCAATGTGCTTTGCTGCCGCCTGGACTGTCTCGTCCTCGAAGCCGGAAGCGCCCTTGGCGTTGGAAAGATCGGCGATCATCTGGAGTGTTTCCTGATTTACTTTGATTCCCATAAAAATTCCCCTTTTATTTTTTTTTAGAGCTGTTAGGCCTCTTTAAACTGGTCTTTGCCGACGGAGCATAACGGGCATACCCAGTCCTCGGGAACGTCTTCCCATTTGGTGCCGGGAGCAATGCCGTTATCCGGATCTCCGGCTGCTTCATCATAAATGTAACCGCATACTTCACATTCATATTTCTTCATAGTCAGTTCCTCCTGTGGATAAAATATAGTAGTCTATTGTTGTATAACCATTTCCAGAAGATTTATGCGAGAGACTGGAAAATGGAATCAACCAGAGCTTCCAGGCAGTCTCCCTGGCAGTTCTTTAAGGAAGACCGGATGGTCAGGCTGTCCTCCAGCACCTTCATGTTCTTTAAGGATGCGAAGGTATCTGTCATATGCTTTACAGACACCGGAGCCCAGGAGCCGTTTTCTAAGAAGGCAACGGTCCGGTTCTGGAGGTTATGGGCAGCGATCTGGTGCAGCAGGGTCTCCATGTTGCAGAAGATCCCATTGTTGTAGGTGATGGATGCAAATACCAGGGCTGAGCAGCGGAAGGCGTCAGCCAGGATATAGGACGGATGGGTCTTGGACACATCGTAAACGGCGATGTTTGGTACGCCCCGCTCCGCTAACTTTGCGGCGATGGCATCGGCGGCCTGCTCTGTGTGGCCGTATACGGAGGCATAGGCGATGAGCACGGTTTTTTCCTCCGGCTCATAGGAGCTCCAGCGGGAATATTTTTCCAGGAGCCAGTCCAGATCCTTCCTCCATACCAGGCTGTGGAGCGGGCAGATCATGGAGATCTCCAGCCCGGAGGCCTTCTTTAATAAGGCCTGTACCTGGGGACCGTATTTTCCGACGATGTTGCAGTAGTATCTTCTGGCTTCCGGAAGCCACTGGTTTTTATAGTCTGTTTCATCGGCAAAGATATTTCCGTCGATGGCACCGAAGGAGCCGAAGGCGTCTGCGGAGAACAGGATCTTCTCCGTGGTCTCATAGGTGACCATGACCTCAGGCCAGTGGACCATGGGGGCCATAACGAAGGTCAGAGTATGGGCGCCCAGGGAAAGGGTGTCGCCCTCCTTTACGGGAATTACATGCTGGTCCACATCGAATTCAAAAAACTGCTTCATCATATTTGCAGCCTTGGCAGTGCAGACGATCTTCACCCCGGGATATCGGAAGAGGATGTCAGCGATGGAGGCACAGTGGTCGGGCTCCATGTGATTGACGATCAGGTAGTCCAGAGAGCGTCCATCCAGCACAGAGGCTGCGTTTTCCAGGAGCTGGTGCGTAAAAGCCTGGTCGATGGTGTCAAAGAGGGCTGTTTTTTCATCTAAAAGCAGATAGGAGTTATAGGATACTCCCCGGGGAACGGGATAAACATTTTCAAACAGGGCGATCCGCCTGTCGTTGGCGCCGACCCAGTAAAGGGAGTCGGTGAGTTTTCTGCTGCAGTTCATGGAAAACCTCCTTAAACATTGTTTCAGAGCCGGCCCTGGCACAGAAGGCACGGCGTTTACCCATATTTTAAATTGTATGGACAAAGATTTCAAGCGGTTTTATGTACGAAATAAAAAACGAAAAAAGGGTTGACTTTTTCATCCGGGAGGAATATAATTCATTTGAAATTGATAATTGATATCAATAAAAGAAAGAAGAGGTGATCCAATGAGTCTGGCGGATGGGATCGTACTGCTCATGGTGGCGTGCGCGGCTGTTGCTGTGCTGAGATTCATGAGGAACCAGAAGAAGGCAGGGAAAACGGCCTGCGGCTGCGGAAGCTGTTCCGGGTGCTCCGGAGGCTGCGGCTGCTGCGGCGGAGCGAAGGCAAAGGAGGGAGCATGATGCCGATCACCCTTTTGCGTCCGGGAGAGACCGGAGTGGTAAGACGGGTCAGCGGAGCCGCTGATACAAGACGGTTCCTGGCAGACCTTGGTTTTGTGGATGGAAGCCAGGTTCGGGTGGTCTCTGAGCTTTGCGGAAACATGATCATCCATATTAAAGATTCCAGAGTGGCTGTCAATAAAGAAATGGCGAAGCACATTATGGTATAGAAGCAGGAGCCGCGGGGCCTTAAAAGCCTCCGGCTCCATCAAAAAGCCCACGGGTTAGCCGTGGGTAACTAAAAAACACAGAGTTAGCCTTAAATAACCAATAAACATGCCAGGAAGCAGATGTGCCCCATATAAGGGGATGGAAAAAGAGGAGGAGAAAGGAGAACGCTATGACATTACGGGAGGTTCCGGTGAAGACAACGGTTCTGGTGGCAAAGATCCGCGGGGAGGGGGCATTCCGCCGGAGGATCATGGACATGGGGATCACAAAGGGGAGTGAGATCTATGTCCGGAAGGTGGCTCCCCTGGGAGATCCGGTGGAGATCACCATTCGGGGATATGAGCTTTCCCTGAGAAAGGCCGATGCGGACAGCATCGATGTGACGGTAAAAGAAGGGATTTAAGGAGGAGAAACATGAGTATCAGGATTGCTTTGGCGGGAAATCCCAACTGTGGAAAGACCACCATGTTCAACGCGCTCACAGGAGCGAACCAGTACGTGGGCAACTGGCCCGGCGTGACGGTGGAAAAGAAAGAAGGACGGCTGAAAACCTCCAAAGGAGAGGAGGAGATCATCATAACGGACCTGCCGGGGATCTATTCCCTGTCCCCGTATACACTGGAGGAAGTGGTAAGCCGGGATTATCTGTTAAAGGAGCGGCCGGAGGCGGTCATCAACCTGGTGGACGCCACCAACATTGAAAGAAACCTGTATCTGACCTCCCAGCTTCTGGAGCTGGGGATCCCGGTGGTCATTGCCCTGAACATGAGCGATCTGCTGGCGAAAAAGGGAGACCAGATCGACACAGAACGGCTTTCTGGGATATTTGGCTGCCAGGTGGTGGAGACCTCTGCCCTTAAGGGGACGGGCTTAAAGGAAGTGACAGACCAGGCGGTGGCTGCTGCCAAGGGACAGAAATGGAAGGCCCCTGGCCATGTGTTCCCGGCCCGGGTGGAAAGCGCCATATTAAAGGCCGAGGAGGCTCTGGGAGACCGGGTGGAGCCGTCCCTGAGACGCTGGTATGCCATTAAGCTGCTGGAACGGGATCCCCGGGCCGAGGCAGACTTAAACCTGCCGCCCTCCGCCATGGCGTCCATCCGGACGGAGGCAGAGAGCCTGGAAAAGGATATGGACGACGATACGGAAAGCATCATTACCGACGCCCGTTACGGATATATTGGAGAGGTGATGGGAAAGGCCGTGCAAAAAGCGCCGGCCAGGTTAAGCACCTCGGATAAGATCGACAGGATCGTTACAAACAGGATCCTGGGACTTCCGATCTTTGCGGCGATCATGTATTTTGTATACTATATTTCTGTGACGACCCTGGGTACCATGGGCACAGACTGGGCCAATGATTCCTTTGTTGTGGCCGTCCAGGAGGCGGTTTCCGGAGCTCTTGCAGGCCTGGGAGCCGGGAGCCTGGTGACAGGCCTGGTGGTGGACGGGATCCTGGGAGGCCTGGGGGCTGTGTTCGGCTTTCTTCCCCAGATGGCTATTCTGTTCCTGCTCCTTTCCATCCTGGAGGACTGCGGCTACATGGTCCGCATCGCCTTCGTCATGGACCGGGTGTTCCGTCATTTCGGGCTTTCCGGCAAGAGCTTCATTCCGCTCCTGATCTCATCGGGCTGCGGGATCCCGGGGATCATGGCCTCCCGTACCATTGAAAACGACAATGACAGACGGCTGACCATCATGACCGCCACCTTTGTGCCCTGCGGCGCAAAGCTTCCGGTGATCGCCCTTATGGGCGGGATCATGACGGGCTGGGCCACGGGAAATTACGAGGCCGCCGGTTATATCGCTCCCCTCATGTATTTCATCGGAGTGGCCGCCGTACTGGTGTCCGCCATCCTCTTAAAAAAGACGAAGCCATTTTCCGGAGAGGCAGCTCCCTTTGTCATGGAGCTTCCGGCGTACCATATCCCGTCCGCAAAGACGGTGCTCATGCATACCTGGGAAAGACTCTGGGGCTTTATTAAAAAGGCAGGCACCATCCTGTTCCTGGCCTGCATCGTCATGTGGGTGCTTTCTACCTTTGGTTTTGAGAACGGCGGCTTTGGAGCCGTGGAGGACGTTTCCAACAGCCTTATGGCCCTTCTGGGCGGCACCATCGCCTGGATCTTCGCTCCTCTGGGCTTCGGTTCCTGGCAGCCGGTGGCGGCTTCCATTTCCGGCTTTTCCGCCAAAGAGGCCATTGTGACCACCATGGGTGTCCTGGCCAATGTGGACGAGTCCATGGTGGAGGAGACCGCGGTGGTGGGAGCGGCCATCCAGAGCTGGTTTCCCAATGTGGCTGCAGCCTTTTCCTTCCTGGTGTTCAACCTGCTGGATTCTCCGTGTCTTGCCGCTATCGCGGCCATGGCCCAGCAGATGCAGTCCAGACGGTGGTTCTGGTTCGCGGTCCTTTATCAGAATCTCTTCGCCTACGGCGTGAGCCTTTGCGTATACCAGTTTGGTTCCGTAATGCTTGGAGCGCCGGCAGGGATCGGGACGGCCGCCGCGGCGTTGGTGCTTCTGTTCCTGCTCTACATGCTGTTCCGAAGGGATCCGTATAAGAATATGAAAAAGGCTGTACGCCGTTCGGCGGCGGCTTAAGAAAACCAGGAGAACCGCGTTTCCTTAACGGGAGGCGCGGTTCTTTTTGCACGTTTCGCCATTGTTTTTGCGGGCGGGTCTTGTGGATTCCTGCGATCAATAGTATAATAGGACATAAATCCTTAAAAATACTCAGAAAAAACTCAGAATAGGACAGAATGCATATGAAGATTATTATTGTTGGCTGCGGAAAAGTCGGCACCAGCCTGGCAGAACGTCTCAGTGTGGAGGATCACGATCTGGTGATGGTGGACCTGTCGGAGAAGAAGGTGGAGGAGGTTTCCAACCGGTACGACGCCATGGGAATTGTGGGAAACGGAGCCAGTTTTAATGTACAGCAGGAGGCGGGTGTGGATACAGCCGATCTTTTTATTGCGGTGACGGGCGAGGACGAGCTGAACCTGCTCTGCTGCCTGATCGCCAAAAAGAACGCCAAATGCCATACCATCGCCCGTGTGAGGAATCCTCTCTATAATAAGGAGATCCGGTTCATAAGGGAGCAGCTGGGGATCTCCATGATCATCAATCCGGAGCTGACCACGGCCAGAGAGATCTTAAAGGTCTTAAAGTTCCCGTCAGCCATTAAGATCGATACCTTTGCCAAGGGCCGCGTGGAGCTTCTGCACTTCCGGGTAAAGCCGGAAATGGGCTTTGACGGGAAGACCATTATGGAGCTCATGGGCCGGTTAAAGACCGATGTACTGATCTGCGCCGTGGAGCGGGATTCGGAAGTGGTGATCCCCAACGGAAGCTTTGTGCTCCATGACAACGATATCCTGTCCATCGCCGGCTCCCTGGAGCAGACGGCGGAGTTCTTTGAGAAGATTGGCGTGCGGTCCAAAAAGGTGCGCAATTCCCTGATCATCGGCGGCGGGACCATTGCCCACTACCTGGCCCTGGACCTGTTAAAGATCGGATTCCGCGTGCGGATCATAGAGCAGCGGAAGGAACGCTGCGAGTATCTGAGCGAGATGCTTCCGGGAGCTGATATCATAAACGGCGACGGCAGCGACAAGAACCTCCTTCTGGAGGAGGGCCTTACCTATGCCGATTCCATGGTAGCCCTCACCGGTCTGGACGAGGAGAATATTTTCCTGGCCCTGTTTGCCAAGAAGCACTCCAATGCCAAACTGGTGGCCAAGGTCAATAAGATCGCCTTCAACGATGTGATCGACAGCTTTGCCATCGACAGTGTGGTATATCCCAAATATCTCACGGCCGATTATATCTTACAGTATGTGCGCGCCTGCCAGAACACCATCGGCAGCAACGTGGAGACCCTGTACAACATCCTGGACGGCCGGGCCGAGGCCCTGGAGTTTTCCATCCGGGAGGCCTCTGATGTGACGGACGTGCCGCTTATGGACCTGAACCTGAAAGACAATCTCCTGATCTGCTGCATCAACCGGAACGGCACGATCCTTACGCCCCGCGGACAGAATAAGATCCGGGTGGGAGATACGGTGATCGTGGTGACCACCAACCGGGGGCTCCAGGATATCCGGGATATACTGAAGTAGCAAAGGAGAAGCTCCATGAATTATTCCATGATCTTTTTCATCATTGGCTGGGTCTTTCTCATAGAGGCAGCCCTGATGGCCCCGTCTGCCCTGGTGGCGCTGCTGTACGCAGAACAGAGCATCTGGGCCTTTGCGGCCGCCATCGGGCTCTGCCTGCTCCTGGGAGTGCCGTTGGTACGGAGGCAGCCGGCCAATAAGGTATTTTATGCGAAGGAAGGCTGCGTGACCGTGGCTCTGAGCTGGATCGTCATGAGCCTTATGGGGGCGCTTCCATTCGTGTTCTCCGGGGTGATCCCCAGCATTGTAGACGCCATGTTTGAGACTGTATCCGGCTTTACCACCACAGGAGCCAGTATTTTAAAGGATGTGGAGGTCCTGCCCCGGTGCATGCTGTTCTGGAGGAGCTTTACCCACTGGATCGGCGGCATGGGCGTTCTGGTATTCCTGTTATGCCTCCTGCCCATGTCCGGCGGAGGATATTCCATGAACCTGATGAAGGCGGAGAGCCCTGGTCCCTCGGTCAGCAAGCTGGTCCCCAAGGTGCGCTCCACTGCTAAGCTCCTGTACGGCCTTTATGTGGCCCTGTCTCTTCTGGAGCTGGCGCTTCTTTTGTTGGGGAGCATGCCGCTGTTTGACGCTTTGTGTACCACCTTCGGTACGGCAGGAACCGGCGGCTTCGGGATAAAAAACAGCAGCATCGGTGAATATTCCGCTTATATACAGTCCATTGTGACGATCTTCATGATCCTGTTCGGCATAAACTTTAATGTATATTTCCTTCTTTATATGAGGAAGCCCAAAGAGGCGTTCCGCTGTGAGGAGGCCGGCTGGTACCTGGCAATTATTGCCGTTTCAACGCTGATCATCACGGTGTTCATACGGAATTCCTTCCCGGACCTGGTCACAGCCTTCCATCACGCCGCCTTCCAGGTGGGCTCCATCATCACCACCACAGGATTTTCCACCGCGGACTTTAACGTGTGGCCGGCGGTGCCCAAGGCCATCCTGGTGCTCCTTATGTTTATCGGAGCCTGTGCGGGAAGCACCGGCGGCGGGATCAAGGTCTCCAGGATCGTGCTCCTGTTCCGTACCATGACCAGAGAGATCGAACAGATCATCCATCCCCATATGGTGAAGAAGCTGAAATTTGAAGGCCGGGTCGTGGGCCAGGAAGTATTAAGGAGCGTAAACGCCTTTATGGTGGCGTATGTGCTGATCTTTGCAGGATCCACGCTTCTGGTCTGCCTGGACGGCTTTGATCTGGTGACCAGCTTTACATCGGTGGCGGCAACGCTCAATAACATTGGCCCCGGACTGGAGTTAGTGGGTCCGGCCAGCAACTTCTCCTGCTTTTCCGACCTGTCCAAGATCGTTCTGATCTTTGACATGCTGGCAGGGCGTCTGGAGATCTTCCCGCTGCTGGTGTTATTCTTCCGGGATACCTGGAAGAAGTTCTAAAGCCTTAGGAAGAAGGGCTTTGCCCAGGCTTGGGGAAGATCCCCGGCAGGCGGGCTCCGTTCCATAAAAATACAACGGCCGCGGCAGTGTTTTTACATTGCCGCGGCTGTTTTTATGGATCTTTTATAACTTCATCTGTCTCAGGCTTCCCACCGGCCGGACGCGCCGCAGGGCAGTACAAGACTTGTGGAGGACACCGGAAGGCCGATCTCGTCGGAACGCACCGTACCGCCGAACCGGGGCTTTACGGTGCAGCCCAGCATATAGGTGAGCACGGCGGGAGCCAGTCCGGTGGTGTAGGAGTTGATGAGGAAAAACAGGGGTTTTTCCGACAAGAGTCCGGCGCAGAGCTTTACCAGGGGGAAGATGGCATCCTCGATCTTCCAGATCTCGCCCTTGGGACCGCGGCCGTAGGAGGGCGGGTCCATGATGATGGCGTCATAATGGTTGCCCCGGCGGAGCTCCCGCTCCACGAATTTCACGCAGTCATCCACGATCCAGCGGATGGGAGCGCTTTCCAGGTTACTGGATCTGGCGTTTTCCTTGGCCCAGGCCACCATTCCCTTGGAGGCGTCCACGTGGGTCACAGAGGCCCCGGCCTTTGCGGCCGCCAGGGTGGCTCCTCCCGTATAGGCAAAGAGGTTTAAGACCTTCACAGGCCGGCCGGCATTTTTTATTTTTTCTCCGAACCAGTCCCAGTTGGCGGCCTGCTCCGGGAAGAGTCCTGTGTGCTTGAAGCTGAAGGGCTTCAGCTGGAAGGTCAGTTCCTTATAGTTTATGCTCCACTGCTCCGGGAGATGGAAAAACTCCCATTCACCGCCGCCCTTGGAGCTGCGGTGATAGTGACCGTTGAGCTTTTTCCACTGGGGAGCCGTTTTTTCCGTATCCCAGATGACCTGGGGATCCGGACGCAAAAGGATGTATTTTCCCCAGCGCTCCAGCTTTTCCCCCTTTGAACAGTCGATGACTTCATAATCCTTCCATCCGTCTGCAATCCACATATATGATACCGTCGCTTTCTATGATTATCGTTTGGTTTCTGTGGATATTATACGTGATTCGGGGGAACGTGTCAAATACCATATGGGATTGCGGCAGTTTTGCGGCATTTGCCGGGAGTATGTAAGAGAATTGAAAGATTCTTCTGGTTGAATATTTTGTAAGATACTGGTAGAATGATACTAGGGATATACGGCTCTGGGATGGATCATAAAGCATGGACCGTATGAAAAAAGGCAGATGGTAAGGAGATGGATCTATGAAAAAGAAGGGACTGAAGGTACTGACAGCCGCCGCCGTTTTAAGCCTCGGGCTTATGACGATGGAGGCGCTGGCCGCAGAGGGATGGGCCATGTCTGGCAATACCTGGGTATATATGGACCAGTACGGAAACCGGGTGACCAATGAGTGGAGAAAGGGCGCCGACAATCTGTGGAGATATTTAAACGGAAACGGAGAGATGGCGGTCAGCTGCTGGGCAGACGAGGATTATTTTGTGGATTCCAACGGGATCATGGTGGCCAATAAGTGGGTAAAGACCCGTTCCTATTACGGCGGGGATGAGGACGTCTGGTTTTATTTTGGAAACAGCGGGAAGGTCGTAAAGGACGGATGGAAGAAGATCGACGGAAGGAATTATCTGTTTGATTCCGAAGGCGTGATGCAGACTGGCTGGACAGAGGACAATCTGTATTATCTGGGCAGCGACGGAGCTATGAAGACCGGCTGGAGATACCTGGAGCCGCCTTATGATGAGGATGAGGACGATTATACCTACGGTCCGGAGAGCGATGACGGCCAGTACTGGTATTATTTTGCTCCCAGCGGAAAGAAGTACTGTACCTCCACCGGAGACGAGGAGGGCGAGTACCGGGTCAGCCGGATCGACGGGAAATATTACTGCTTTGATTCCACTGGAAAGATGCAGACCGGCTGGGTGTATATGGATGGAGATCCGGATTCAGCCAGCTCCAATACCATTGAGCACTGGCGGTATTTCGCGGAGCCTGAGATCAAAAATGCCAAAGTAGGAGCTGCCATCAGCGGATGGCTTTCCCTGGAACCGCCGGAACGGCTGCTGGACAACGTGGACGAAGCTGTGGAGTGGTATTTCTTTAATAAGGACGGAGAGCCTAAGACCGGTCCGGAATTCGGAGAGGCCTCCACAGATGACTTTGTAAGGATCGATGGAAAGAACTATCTGTTTGATCAGCGCGGCAATCCCGTAAAGGGTCTTCACCGGGTGGAGATTGGAGATACCGGCGAATATACCTCCTACTATTTTGACGAAGATTCCAGGACCGTGGTAAAGGGAAAACGGACCATCGAGGAAGGCGACGGGACCAAGAGCACCTTCTACTTCAACGAGGGAAGCTATGCGGGCCGCGGCTTCACAGGTGTCAGGAGCAATTATCTGTACTATATGGGAAAGCTCCAGAAGGCAGATTCCGACAGCCGCTATATGCTGGTGAGCCTTCCGTCGGGCAGCCAGTATAAGACGTATGTGGTCAATACCTCCGGCCGTATCTCAAAGAATACGACGGTAAAGGACAGGGACGGAAACCGCTATAAGGTGAACAGCTCCGGTATTTTAATGGAGATCAACGGTGAAGCCGCTGGAAACGGCCTGCTGGGAGATCCCTTGGAGCCGGTCTATGAAGAATTTGATTAAGGATAATAAAACCGCCTGTACCGGGGCCGAGGGGCTTCTGTACAGGCGGTTTTTTAGCTTCTTATGATTTATGCGGGGCCGTATGCGATGCCCTGGAGCGGATGATCCAGGGCCTTCCGGATCATCCGCATACGGCGATGGATGGATTCTTTTCTTTTAAAAACCGGCAGAGATCGTCCCATACCTGGCCGCCGTCCGGATCCCGGAAGGGAATACAGAGATTTTCTCCGGTAAACACGGCCATGATCCCGTCCCGGCAGGCGATCCGGTTGATCCGGCAGTAATAAACGGGAATGAGCTTCTGGTCCTTCTGGCGGACGATGGAAAAGTAGTTTTCGTAAAAGCCGACCGTAAAGCCTGGGTCACCTCCCAGGATCTGATCCAGCACCGATGAAAGCCGGCGGACCAGAAAGGCCTTTCCTGCAAGGTTAAAGACCAGGAGAAGGAGGGCGGAGCCGGCGTAATAAAGGGCCAGCTTATGGCGGCCCCCAAGGAAAAAGAAAAGGCCTGCGGCGGCAAAGAGGGCGGAAAGCAGGCTGACTGTGATGGAGAACCACCGGGAAAAGACATGTCCCCGGAATTTTTTTACAGCTTCCCTGGTGCCGCAGCCTTCCAATATAAATGCTGGTGATATGGAAACCTCCCTGAATGGTATCTTATGACATAAGAAGACCGGCATACCCGCGGGAGCATGCCGGTCGGTTTATATCCTAGATCTCTTCTCCGTCAATGAATACGTGTTTTACAACGCCCTCAACGGTGAACGGTGAGCCGTCCATGATCACGATATCAGCGTCCTTTCCTTCCTCCAGGGAACCGACTCTGTCGGCAACGCCAATGTGCTCAGCCGGATGGATGGTGATGGCACGGAGAGCGTCATACTCGTCCATACCAGCCTTCATGGCCAGGCCTGCACATAAGGGCAGGTAGTGGAGCGGGATCACCGGAGCGTCTGTGATGATGGAAACGTGGCAGCCTGCTTTTGCCAGAACGCCGGGGGTCTCCCAGGTCTTGTTCTGAAGCTCAAACTTGCTGGCATGTCCGAAGGTGGGGCCAACAGCCAGGGGAACGTTCTCCTTGGCAAGCTCATCCACGATCATATGTCCTTCTGTTACATGCTCTAAGGTGATATCCAGATCGAACTCTCTTGCAATGCGCAGGGCAGTGCACAGGTCGTTGGCCTGGTGGGCATGTGCCTTTAAGGGGATCTCTTTATTTAATACCGGGATCAGGGCTTCGGATTTCTGGTCGTAAGCCGGAAGCTTGGAAGCATCGTCACCGGCAGCCTCAACCTTTGCCTTATAAAGGGAGGCCTTCTTTAATGCCTCGCGGATCAGGGCAGCATTGGTCATACGGCTGGTGATGGTGTTCTTCTGGTAGCAGCGCTTCGGGTTCTCACCGAAGGCACATTTCATTGCAACGGGGAATTTCACGATCATGTTGTCCACACGTTTGCCGTGGGGCTTCATGGCCACGAAGGTTCCGCCGATGGCGTTGGAGCTGCCTGGGCCAGTTGCCATACAGGTAACGCCGGCCTTTGCCGCCATTTCCATACACGGATCAAAGGGGTTGATGCCGTCGATGGAGCGGAGCTGCGGAGTCACCGGATCATTCAGCTCGTTGTAGTCGTGGCCTTCATAGCCGATGCCGTATCCGTCCAGTCCGATGTGGCAGTGGGCCTCTACGAAACCGGGGTATACATTGAGGCCGGAAGCGTCGATGACTTCTGCGCCCTCACCGCTTAAGCCGGCGCCGATCTTTACGATCTTTCCGCCGTCAACCAGGATATCTGCCTGGAGCGGCTCTTTGGAAACAGCAGTATGGAGCGTTCCGTTTTTAATTAAGATCATGGGATAGTTCCTCCTTTTGGACTCACAGGGAGTCTGTTTTTATTCTTACGCAGCCAGGGCTGCGGTTAGAAGCTGGGAAACAGGGATCAGGATACCACATTTACGGGCATCCCCTGAAAATAAGCTTCGATATTTCCGGCCAGGATGGATACCAGGCGTTTTCTGGTCTCCAGACCCTTCCAGCCCATATGGGGCGTCAAGATCACATTGTCCATGGTATAGAGCGGATTTTCGGGAAGCGGGGGCTCCGTTTCCTGCACATCCAGTCCGGCTCCGGCGATCACTCCGGTCTTTAAGGCCTCGATCAGCGCCGGTTCGTCCACCAGGGCTCCCCGGGAAGTATTGATGAGGAAAGCCGTGGGCTTCATCATGGACAGGGTCTCCCGGTTGATCAGGTGTCTCGTCTCCGGAGTCAGGGGACAGTGGAGGGAGACATAGTCGCTTTCCCGGAGAAGCGTTGGAAGATCCACGTAGTGAACGCCGTCTGCATCTTCCCGGAAGGTCCGGGTATGGGCCAGGATCTTCATGTCCATGGCCTGGGCGATCTTTATGACCTCCCGGCCGATGTTTCCGGCTCCTATGATGCCGAGCACTTTATTGTTGACCTCCACATGGCTTACCTGGAGATTTTTTGTGAAATTGTCATGGCAGCCTCTGGTCAGCATCTTCATCTGAAGCTGCATGGATGAGCTTAAGTTCAGGATCATCATAACAGCCGTATGGGCTACCCGTTGGGAGCTGTATGCCGGGATGTTGCAGACCGTGATCCCCTTCTGGCGGGCGGCCTCCAGATCCAGATTGTTGTATCCGGTCCCGGCTTCGCAGATCAGCTTCACTGAATCTGGAAACTGGCGGATCAGATCCCCGCTTACGGGCATTTCCTTGGTGACCACCACTGCCGCTCCCTGGATCCGGGAGAGAAGCTGGTCCTGGTCCGTATCATCATAAACAGTCACGTCCTCAGACAGGACAGAGAAATCAAGATTTCCGTCAAAATTCATTTTGGCGGCATTTAAGACCACGGTTTTATGATTCATGAGCGTCCTCTCTCAAAACTTATTTTGTACCTATTGTAGCATAAATTTTCCAATAAGGAAATGTTTTTTGTATAAAACTTCTTAAAAGTCTCTGTATCAGCTGCGCTTTTCGTAGTCGTTCAGGGCGTCAATGGCCTGCTTCGACAGAGGAAAGATCACCAGCATATTGAAGATGGTCATAAGGCCGATGCCCACGTCGCCCAGGTCCCATACAAAGGTGTAGGCAGCCATGCCGCCCACAAACAGCATGACCAGGGCCAGGAGCTTATAGGCTGTCTGGGAAAGCCAGTTGTCGCCGAACAGGTAGGCCACATTGGAGCGGGCATAAAACAGGATCCCGATGAAGGTGGAGAAGCTGAACAGCCAGAGGGTGACGGCGATGAAGATAACGCCGAAGGAGCCCAGATGGTAATTCATGGCCGCCTGGAGAAGATCCATGCCCTCCAGACCGTTTATGAGATCTGCCGGAGCCAGGAGCATGATAAAGGCTGAGCAGCTGCAGATCACGATGGTGTCGATGATAACGCCGAAGGCCTGCATCAGTCCTGCTTTGGCCGGATGATCCACATCGGCTGCGGCAGAGGCACAGGGAGCCGATCCGGAGCCGGCTTCATTGGAGAAAAGGCCGCGCTTGACTCCGTTCATGAGAACAGCGCCGAAGCCGCCGGCAGCCACCTGGCGGAGGCCAAAGGCCTCGGAAAAAATATGATGGAAGACCGCCGGAAGCTGTCCGATGTTTTTTAAAATAATAAACAGGGTGATGAAAAAGTAGCAGCCAGCCATAATGGGAACCATAATATCCAGGACCTTGACCGTGGCATTTTTTCTCAGTACGATCACAGCCGCCAGGAGCACCAGAAGGATGGTGGTATAAAGAGGCGGGATGTGGAAGGCGTTGGAAAATGCCGTGGACACAGAGTTGCTGATCACCTGGCTGATGCCGCACCAGCAGATCAGGCCGGAAATGGCAAACAGGACGGCGATCAGGGAATAACGGGGCTTTGTCTGGCTTTTGCGGGTGAAAAAGTTATGGATATAATAGGCAGGACCGCCCCGGTATCCTCCGTATAAGGGATCCTTTTCCTTATGGAGCTGGGCCAGGGTGGCCTCCACAAAAGCCGTGGAGGAGCCTAAAAGGGCTGTGACCCACATCCAGAATACGGCTCCCGCGCCGCCGGCGGAGATGGCGGCCACCACGCCCACCAGGTTTCCCATGCCCACACGGGTGGCGGTGGCGATGATCAGGGTCTGGAAACCGGAAATGGAATTTTTCTGGGAAGAGGACCGTTTTTCCATGGCAGTTTTCAGCATTTCGGGGAAGAGACGCACCGGAAGAAAGCGAGTGCGCGCCGTAAAAAAGATCCCGGCGGGGATCAGCAGAAGTACCAGGAGCGACAGGCCCAGAGAGCCGCTGCCCGGCAGCGGGATCGTGATCAAGTCGCCCCATAGAAGATTGTAGATGGTTGTGATAAGCTTCATGATAGTTTTCTCCTGTAAAGTGTTATGCTTTAAAGTTATAGAAGGTATTATACTACACAGAGAGCGAAAAGGGAAGGGGGATCCGCGTCTGAAGGAAAATCCCTGCGCATCCTCATCTGCGGGAGCGTAAGAATCCTGTAAGAATTTTGTTTTCCATAGTACTTGACATTGCATAGTAGTAGATATAATATAGTATTACGAAAGAGAAAGGCCGGGAAAGGAAGGGTGGACAGATGAATGCGCAGTTAAAAAAAGGCGTCCTGGAGCTGGTGGTCCTGGAATCGGTCCGGCAGAGGGATATGTACGGCTACGAGCTGGTGGAGGAGGTGTCCAAGGTGGTGGACGTCAACGAGGGAACCATTTATCCTCTTCTTAAGCGTCTGACCAACGAGCGGTATTTTGAAACGTATCTGCGGGAATCCACGGAGGGACCGCCCAGAAAATACTACCATCTGACGGCGGCCGGGGTCTTGTACCGGGACACGCTGGAGAAGGAATGGAATGAGCTGACGGAAAAAGTAGGAGCATTTTTGGAGGGGTGTAAGAATGGATAAGAATACATTTATGAGAGAGCTGGAGCGGTCGCTTTCCGTACTCCAGGAATCAGAGCTCAGGGACATATTAAGCGAATATGAGCAGCATATTGATATGAAGGTAAAAAGCGGGCTGTCGGAGGAGGAGGCTATTGCGGATTTTGGAAGCCTTCCGGAGCTGACAGCGGAGATCCTGGAGGCCTACCATGTACGGGCCGATTACGGTCCGGGACAAAGGGGCGGAGACGGCTGGAGAGCAGCGGCAGACGGCCGGAACGATGGGGACGGACCCAGCGAAGGCCAGGGAGACGGAGAAAAAGAACGCCGGGCGGCGGCAGAAATGTGGAAGGCCAGGGCAGCCGGGTCTGGAAAGAAAGCAGCCGGATTTTTTTCGGAGCTGGGAAGACGGGCCGTAAGGCTTGCCAGGCGGACCGGCAGATGGGTCTCAGACGTTTTTGTATTCTGGAGGGGGCTGCTTGGCCGTCCCTTCCGGCGATTTTCCAGACTTTGGAAGCAGAGGAGGGAGGAACGGCTGTATCGGACCGATGGAAGTATGGAGATGGAAAATGCCGGAAAGAAGAGAGGAAACGCCGGAGTATCTTTAGGAAGGACCGCCGGTTCCTTTGGACGCAGGCTGGCAGGTATGGCAAAACGGTGCTTTAGCAGTCTGATCCGGCTGACCGCCTGGACTGCCAGGCTTTTCTGGAACGGGGCCTGGATCTTTCTGGCAGGCTGTATGGGCGGTACAGGACTTATGTTTTTATTCTGTCTTGGAGTTCTGACCGTGCTGATGGTCCAGGGATATCCGGTGGCCGGAGTGACCCTGGGCTGTCTGGGAGCGACGGTGAGCCTGTTTTCTGCCGCCGGTCTGGGCATGACCCTTCGGTGGAAAAAGAAGAAAAAAGGACCGGGAGCCGTTTCCCAATGGGAGAATGGGGAGGCAGAAGAGGAAGCGGATGCAGGAACGGAGGCGGCTGGAGAGGAGAACCGGGCGGAGAGCTGGAAGGAGAGCCAGGAAGAGATCCGGGAAGAGACATGGAAGGTGAACCAGGAGGAGATCAGGGAAGAGGAATGGAAAGAGAGCCAGACAGATATCCCGGCAGAACCAGAGCATGGAAGCGGATGCAGAAAGGAAGGCGGACAGTATGCGTAGGATACAGAAGATTTTACTTGGGACATTCCTGGGAGGCGTCCTGCTCTGCGGTGTCGGGGCAGGGACCGCGCTGGTGGAATACTCGTCCTTTACATATGCGGGGGAGAAGAAGATCGGCTGGGAGGATCTGGAGACGAAGAATCTGGATTTTTCATTTGACCGGCAAAAAGGCAGCCTGATCGTGGACACAGGCTTCTGGGGACGGAGAGTCAGCGATGGGATCGAGGCCGATCCGGCGGTTCCGGAGGGGATCATCCGATATGAGGTCACTTATAATAAGAAGCGGGTGGAGCCGTTCCTGGAGTTTTATGAATTTCTGGAGGGACCTGGAGCGGAGAGCACAGAGGATTCCGGAGAAGGACTGACGGGAGAGACAGCCGGAGAAGATGAAGAAAATCCGGAAAACCTGGAAACTCCAGAAAATTCGGAAAATCCAGATGATCCGGAAAATCCAGGCGGGGACGGCGGACAGACTGGAGAAAAGACGGCCGGGGAGCCTCAGGGACGCCTGGAGCTCATGGCCTCCAGCCGCGGAAGCGACCTGGAGGTCTTTATGGAATGTAAGGACGAATTTTTAAAGGAAGTGAAAGAGAAACGGATCTCCAGCTATGAGCCGGCGTATATCACAGAGGTGCGGATTCTGGTGAATCCGGCCGACATGGAGGCAGTGGAAGAAAACAGATAAAATTGACCTGGGACGCGTATTGTGCTACAATAAGGAAGGCGGCCTCCCACAGATGTAAGAGGCATACGCCAGAGACGGAAGATGCGGAGGAAGAATATGAACGTAAGAAAAGACCTGGTACAGGGGCTTAGGGATGGCTTCCCCATTGGGCTTGGATACGCGCCGGTGGCGTTTACCTTTGGATTTATCGCGGTTTCCGGGGGACTTCCCCTGTGGGCGGCGGCGCTGATCTCCTTAACGAATCTGACCAGCGCCGGACAGTTTGCAGGCACGAACCTGATCCTCCAGGGAGCCGGATACATCGAGGTGGCCATGACCACCTTTGTGATCAACATCCGGTACATGCTCATGTCCCTGTCCTTGGGACAGCGGCTGGAGAAGGGAACGGGGATCCTTTCCAGAATGGGCTTTGGCTTTGGGATCACAGACGAAACCTTTGTCATGGCGTCCCTGAAGCCTGGGATCCTCCGGGCACCCTATCTGTTTGGACTGATCCTATTCCCGATCCTGGGCTGGAATCTGGGCACGGTCCTGGGCGGAAGCATTTCTGCAGTGCTGCCGGAAGCCCTCCAGAATGCCATGGGGATCGCTTTATACGGTATGTTTATTGCGCTGATCGTACCGGCCTCCCGGGATTCCATTCATGTATTTCTGATCGTTGTGATGGCAGTGGCGGCCAATTGTATGTTAAAATATATCCCTGTATTTTCCTTTATCTCCCCGGGCTTCCGGATCATTCTGTCCACGGTGGCTGGAGCCGGACTGGGAGCGGCCCTGTTCCCCAGGGATGAGGCGGAATACGTAAAGAAGGAGGGGGAGACGGAGTAATGGAATCGCTTGATATGAAGCGGGCAGTGATCTGTATTTTTCTCATGGCGCTGGTGACGTATGTGCCCCGGGTACTGCCCCTTACAGTTTTCAGAAAACAGATCAGGTCCAGATATATACGGTCGTTCCTGGATTATACGCCCTATGCGGTACTGGGGGCCATGACCTTCCCGGATGTGTTCACATCCACAGGAAATCTTGTTTCGGCCCTGGCAGGAACGGCGACGGCGTTTGTCCTGAGCTATTACAGGAAGGGACTGGTGACGGTGGCCTGCTCTGCCATCGCAGTCGTGTATATTGTGGAGCTGCTTTTATAGAAACTGGCAGTTTTGGGTATCTGAGGAGGTGTTTTGCATGCTGGTATTAAAGGGATCAGAAGCGGCGGCAAGGATCAAAAAAGAGGTGCAGGAAATGGTGGAAGGGCTTGGGGGCCATGTTCCCACGGCGGCCATCGTCCGGGTCGGCGAACGGCCGGACGATCTGTCGTATGAGAGGAATGTGATGAAAAAGATCGCATCCTTCGGCATGGAGGCCCGGTCCTTTGCATTTCCGGAATCCATCAGCGAAGGGGAGTTCCAGGCAGAATTCCAGAAGATCAATGACGATCCTTCCATCGACGGGATCCTGTTATTCTGTCCTCTGCCGCGCCACATGAACGGCCGTACCTTTGAGGAGCTGATCCGGCCGGAGAAGGATCTGGACGGGATCAGCCCGGTGAACCGGGCCAGGATCTTTGCGGGAGAGAAGGATGGCTTTGCCCCATGTACGGCGGAGGCAGTCATTGAGATCCTAAAGACCTACCAGATCCCCATGGAGGGAAAGCGGGCCGTGGTGGTGGGCCGGAGCATGGTGGTGGGACGGCCGCTGTCCATGCTGTTTTTAAAGGAAAACGCCACAGTCACCGTCTGTCATACGAAAACGGCGGATCTGAAAGCCGTGTGCCGGGATGCGGATATCCTGGTGGCGGCAGCCGGTAAGGCGGGAATGATCTCCGGGGAGTTTGTGAAGCCCGGCGCAGTGGTGGCTGACGTGGGGATCAATGTGGATGAAAACGGAGCCCTTAAGGGCGATGTGGAGTGGGACGGACTGGAAGCCGCAGCGGCCGCCGCTACACCGGTGCCTGGGGGCGTGGGCTCTGTGACAACGGCAGTGCTGTGCCGTCATCTGGCGGAGGCGGCCCTGCGGAAATATGGAGCGGAGCAGGCGCAAAACTGAGCAGACTGAATAAAAATCTCCTGGAAATGGCATACTGGTTACAGGTAATCTATTTTCAGGAGGTTTTTTATGTGGGGAATTCTGGTGGCGCTGATCTCGGGGGCGCTCATGAGCCTTCAGGGCGTCTTTAATACGGAGGTCACAAAGCAGAGCAGTATCTGGGCAGCGGCCGGCTGGGTCCAGGCCACGGCGCTTATTACGTGTGTGGTCCTTTATTTCTGTACGGGCCGCGGAGAGATCTGGGGCATGTTTTCCATAGACAGAAAATACATGCTGCTGGGCGGAGTCATGGGTGCGTTCATCACATGGACGGTCATTAAGAGCATGGACGGGCTGGGGCCGGCCAGGGCCACGCTGCTGATCGTGGTGACGCAGATCCTGGTCTCTTATGTGGTGGAGGTGTTTGGTATGTTCGGAGTGGAGAGGGCCGGGTTTGAGTGGAGAAAGCTTCTGGGGGCTGCCGTTGCCATTGTTGGGATCATTGTGTTCCGCTGGTAAGGGCAGAGAGAAAGTTTTCAAAAATAGACTTGTTTTTGGCCGGTGGTTTGGATAGAATAGAAGAAGGCAGAGCAGTATCTTCCGGAATATTTTTCGGGAGGTGCGAATATGGCAAAAGGATACTGGAAGGCCGTTCTGGCAGCGGCATTTTTCATAGTGGCCGGAGTCTGCTACGGCGGTTCTCTTTTCCGGGAGGGAAGCATAGTCCTGGAAGGGGAGACGGCGGCCGGAAGAGCCGGGATGCAGACGGCAGACGGGGCAGAAGGAAGCGCCCCATGGGCCGGTGAAGGGGCGGGCAGCCCTGGGACCCATGGAGCAGAAGCCGGTCCAAATACAGAAACAGAAAGCGCCCGGGCAGAGGTTGAAAGGCCCGGGTACTTTGTACATATCTGCGGCCAGGTGAAGGAGCCGGGCGTTTATGAACTGCCGGAGGGAAGCCGCGTGTACGAGGCTGTGGAGGCGGCCGGAGGCTTTACAGAGGAAGCTGCCGCCGAAGCCTTAAATCTGGCAGAGAAGATCACGGACGGAATGAAGATCACTGTATATGACCGGGAAGAGGCCAGGACCCTGGAAGCATCCGGGCTGTCTGAAAGCGGAGGCCCGGGATCCGGCGGGCTTGTGAACCTCAACACAGCCGGTAAGGAAGCGCTGATGACCTTAAGCGGGATCGGCGAATCAAAGGCGGAGGATATCATCCGTTACCGGGAAGAATCCGGAGGCTTTAAAAAGATAGAAGATATCATGAAGGTCCCTGGCATCAAGAATGCTGGTTTTCAGAAGATAAAAGACAGGATAACAGTTTGAGTGGAGGAGAAAATGGCAAGAGTTCTGGTTGTTGACGATGAAAAACTGATCGTAAAGGGCATCCGGTTCAGTCTGGAACAGGATGGAATGGAAGTAGACTGCGCATATGATGGAAACGAGGCGATCGAAAAGGCGAAGGAAAGGGAGTACGATGTGGTGCTCCTGGATGTGATGCTGCCCGGCCACGACGGGTTTGAGGTCTGCCAGGCGATCCGGGAGTTTTCCGAGATGCCCATCATCATGCTGACCGCCAAGGGCGGGGACATGGATAAGATCCTGGGCCTGGAATACGGAGCCGACGATTATATCACCAAGCCCTTCAATATTCTGGAGGTAAAAGCCAGGATCAAGGCCATCATGCGCCGGAACTCCAGAAGGAATGGAAAAAACGGACGCCAGGAGGATCATATGGTGGTGTGCGGCGATCTGAAGCTGGACCGGGAAGGAAGACGGGTCTTCATCCAGGAAAAAGAGATCAAGCTGACAGCCAAGGAGTTCGACCTTCTGGAGCTTCTCGTGACCAACCCCAATAAAGTATACAGCCGCGAGGCTCTTCTGGGCTACGTCTGGGGCAACAAAGCCATGGACAACGGAGACGTGCGCACCGTAGACGTCCACGTCCGCCGCCTGAGAGAAAAGATCGAGCCCAGCCCCAGCGACCCCAAATACGTCCACACCAAATGGGGAGTGGGATACTACTTCCGCGCATAGCAATGAGCAGTGCGAAAAAACACAGCCCGAGATCTGCGTCATGCTTGCATGAAAGCAGATCGACGGCTGCGTTTTTTCATAGGGCGAATGCCCGCGAGCCAGGGGAAGCTTTAGCTTTCCCTGGCTTGGCACTGCGGAGTCTATTCCCAAAATTCTTTGCATCATGCCCCCACATTTTTTCACAGAGCAAATACCCACCCACCTTCAAAGGAGATCACCATGCAAAATACAAACATCAAAACAGACATCAAAATCATCCAGGCCTCTCCCGCGGACCTTGATGCCGTTACCGCTGTGGAGGCCGTCTGCTTCCCCGCCGCCGAGGCGGCGGGACGCCAGTCCTTTGCCCATCGTCTGGCCGCGTTCCCGGAGTCCTTTTTCCTGGCCGTACACGACGGGCAGATCATAGGCTTTATCAACGGCTGCGTGACCAATGAGACCACCATCCGGGACGAAATGTATGAGGACAGCAGCCTCCACGATCCCGAGGGCGCATACCAGAGCATTTTCGGCCTGGACGTGCTGCCGGAATACAGAAACCGCGGCATCGCCGCCCTGCTCATGGAGCATATGATCGGAGACGCCAGAGCCAAAGGCCGCAGAGGCCTGATCCTAACATGCAAGGACCGCCTGATCCGCTACTATGAGAAATTCGGCTATAAAAACATGGGAGTATCCGCCTCGGTCCACGGCGGGGCAGTATGGTACGATATGCTTTTGGAATTTGAGGACCAGAAATCATGAGGATCACGCTGATCACCGTAGGGAAAATCAAAGAAAAATTTTACCAGGACGCCATAAGCGAATACGCCAAGCGCCTGAGCCGTTACTGTAAGCTGGATGTGATCCAGGTGACCGATGAAAAGACGCCGGACGGAGCCAGCGAGGCCCTGGAGACCCAGATCAAAGAAAAAGAAGGAAAACGGATCCTGGAAAATATCAAGGACGGCAGCTTCGTCATCGCCCTTGCCATCGACGGGGCCATGCTGGATTCGGTGGAGCTGGCGGGAAAGATCGAAAAATGGGGGATCTCCGGCGTGAGCCAGCTGGTGTTCATCATCGGCGGCTCCCTGGGACTGTCAAAGGAGGTGCTTTCCCGGGCCGATTATAAGCTGAGCTTTTCCAAAATGACCTTTCCCCATCAGCTGATGCGGGTCATTCTGCTGGAGCAGATCTATCGCAGCTACCGGATCATTCAGGGAGAACCATACCATAAATAATGCCGGAGACAGTCCGTAAACCTGTCTATCGGTCATACAGGGAGACATGCAGGCAGCATGGCTCCCTTTTATATCCTCTCAATTCCCTTTTGCCCATGCCCATGACCCGCCGCTCCTTTCATGCGCCGCCAGCCGCGAACCATCCCGTGGACATTTCACTGGCAGGGAGATTTTCCCGGCTCCGCTGAAATTCAGACTCATAAACCTGTCCCGTCGTCATATATTGAGGTAAAGGAGCGTGAGGAATATGACGGCAGAAGAGCTGAAGCAGATATTTGGACGGGCTGTTCCTGATAAGGGGAAGCTCCAGGAGATCCGGCTGCGGGCTGGGAAGCCCGTACTGGTCTTTCTGGATGGCCGGGAGTACCTGGTGGGCCGGGAGGAGCTTCTGGAGGCGGAAGGGGCGGTTCCGGAGGCAATGTCTCCGGTCCTGGCAGACCCAGTGCTGATCCGTGAGATCCTGGGGATCTTTTCCAGGCATTCCCTGTATGCCTTTGAGGATGAGATCCGCCAGGGCTTTCTTACCATCGAGGGAGGCCACCGGGTGGGGATCGCCGGAAAAGCCGTCCCCGAAGGCAGCAGGCTGAGGACCATCAGGGACATATCCAGCCTGAATATCCGCCTGGCCCATGAAAAGCCCGGCTGCGGGGACCCGGTGCTCCCCTGGCTCTATGAAAACGGCCGGCTTCAGAATACGCTGATCCTGTCGCCGCCGGGAGCTGGGAAGACCACACTGCTGAGAGACGTGGTGCGCCAGGTATCCAATGGAAACCGGTACGGGCCGGGGCTCCAGACAGCGGTGGTGGATGAACGGTCAGAGCTGGGAGCCTGCTTTAAGGGGGTACCCCAGTGCGATCTGGGAATGCGCACGGATGTGATGGACGGATGTCCAAAGGCCCTGGGAATGGTCATGATGATCCGTTCCATGGCTCCCGGCGCGGTGGCGGTGGATGAGATCGGGGACCGGGAGGATCTGGAGGCGTTAAGATACGTGATGAAATGCGGCTGCCGGATCCTGGCCACGGTCCACGGAAGCTCCCCGGAGGATCTGAAAAAGAAGCCGGTGCTGGCAGAAATGGTCCGGGAAGGAATGTTTTCCCGATATGTGGCGCTTTCCAGGCGGATGGGGCCGGGAACCGTGGAGGCTGTGTGCGACGGGGAACTGAGGCTGCTGGCGGAAAAGGGGTGCCAGAATGAGGGGAATGGGGCCGGAAGCCTGGAAACAGAAGGAAAAGCGGAGGCTCCGGGAGCATGAGATATATAGGGATCCTTATGATGGCCGGGGCATTGGCTGCGGGAGGCTTCTGGGCCGCAGACCAGTGGAAGGAAAAGCTGGAGCTTTTACTCCTGTTCCGGCAGATGATGTTTTATTTGAAGGGGCAGATCCTGTATGCCAACGCCACCCTGCCGGAAGCGCTCCGGGAGGTGGGAGGACGGTACGCAGAGGGCCGGAGCGGTTTTCTTAAGGAGCCGGGTGCGTTTTTCCTGCGGGTGGCAGAGCGTCTGGAGGAGCAGGGAGACGCGCCGTTTCCTGTGATCTGGAAGGAGGAGGCGGAGCGGTTTCCGCTGGGATTTCCCCTGGAGGCAGGGGACCATAAAAATCTCCTGGCCCTGGGAGAGAATCTGGGCTACGCCCATAAGGACATGCAGGAGCGGACCCTTCTGTTTTATCTGGAGGAGACGGACAGCTCCATCGAGTTTTTAAAGAGGGAAATGGAGAACCGGACGAAGCTGTACCGGTGCCTGGGCATGGCGGCCGGGCTGTTTCTTATGGTGGTCATGGCGTGAAATGGCATAGGAGGATGGCATGGGTGTAAATCTGATCTTTAAAATTGCGGCGGTGGGGATCCTGGTGTCGGTGATCTGCCAGGTGTTAAAGCACAGCGGGAGGGAGGACCAGGCGTTTCTCACCAGCCTGGCGGGGCTGGTACTGGTGCTCTTCTGGATCGTTCCTTACATATATGAGCTGTTTGAAACCATAAAAAATCTGTTTGCCCTGTGAGGAAGGGGGAAGGCGTCATGACGATCATACAGGCGGCGGTCCTGGGGATCACGGCGGTGGCTCTGGCGGTCCAGCTAAAGCCCCTGCGCCAGGAATATTCGGTGTACCTGATCCTGGCGGCCGGTCTGGTCATTGGCTTTTTAAGTATTTCCAGGCTGGAGCTGATCCTGGACACCGTGCGGGCCATCGGGAGTCAGATCCGGGTGAAGAACATTTACCTAGGAACGCTTTTAAAAATGGTAGGGATCACATACATCGCGGAATTTGCCTCCGGGATCTGCAGGGACGCGGGATTTTCGGCTCTGGGGACCCAGGTGGAGATGTTCGGGAAGCTGTCCATCCTGGCGGTGAGCGCGCCGGTGCTGCAGGCGCTCTTAGAGACTCTCCAGGTGTTCCTGTCATGAGGAGGCAGAAGAAGGTCCTGCGGTTTTTCCTGGCCCTGGCCCTTTTCCTGTGCATGTTTTCCGGTCTGGCCCTGGCAGAGGAGGCGGCTTTGGAGGATCCTTATATCCTGGAGGATTTTAATATGGAAGAGATCCAGAGGTTCCTGGACGGCCTGGACCGGGATCAGACAGGCGGCCTGTCCTTTGGCAGCGTCATGAAAGAGATCATGAACGGAAACCTTGGAGGAGTGTTTGGGGAGCTGGCCGGGAGGATCCGGGAGGGATTTTTTTCTGAGATCCGGACCAACGCCAGGTTCGTGGGACAGATCATCCTGTTGGCGTTCATTGGAGCCGTTTTTTCGGGTTTTTCCAATATTTTCGGGTCGGGCCATGTGTCGGAAACGGGTTTTTACGTGGTATACCTTTTAAACATGGTCTTTCTGGCGGCCAGCTTTTTTGCCAGCGTGACCATTGCCGGTTCTGTGGCAAAGGAGCTGATGGAATTCATGCGGGTGCTCCTTCCGGCGTATTTTCTGGCTGTGGCCATGGCGGGCGGCGCGTTCACCTCCACGGCGGTCTGCGGCTTTACCTTCGGAGCCATCGGCGTGGTCCAGGCCGTGGTCTCCGGCGTGCTCCTTCCTCTGATGCGGGTCTATATGATGCTGGTGTTAGCCGGGAACCTTTACAGGGAGGACATGATTTCCAGGACCACAGAGCTTTTGCGGCAGGGGATTTTGTGGACTTTAAAGACCATGTTCGGGATCATCGTGGGCTTCCATGTGATCCAGGGACTGGTGCTGCCCCAGGCGGATGCCTTAAAAAATGCATCGGCCATGCGGCTGGCCCAGATGATCCCCGGCGTGGGGGCCGGAGCAGGAGCCATATCCCAGATGGTCATGGGCTCGGGGATCCTCATAAAAAATACAGCCGGGGCGGCAGCGGTCCTGGTGCTTCTTTTTATGGCGGCAGTCCCGGTCATCAAGCTGCTGGTCCTGATGTTCCTTTATTATATGGCAGCGGCGGTGATGCAGCCGGTCTGCGATAAGCGGCTGGTGGCGTGCATGACCGGGGCGGCGGCGGGCCATGGGATCCTTTTAAAGATCGTGGGCTGCTCCCTGGCTTTGTTTTCTGTGACCATCGCTGTTCTCTGTGCGTCCACCAACGCCGTCTGGTATGCGGGGTAGACGGGAAAGGAGGAGGATTGGAAGCAGTATATGAATGGATCCGCAGCCTGGTGTTTTATCTGATCCTGATGACCACGGTCTTAAACTTCCTTCCGGACCGGAAATATGAAAAATACCTGAGGCTTTTTACTGGGATGGTATTCATTCTCCTGGTGTTCGGGCCCCTGGGGGATTTGACGGGGATGGAGGAACGCATGGCTGGGGCCTTTGGCCGGATCACCTTCCAGAATGATGTGAAGCTCTTACAGAGGGAGATCGCCGACGCGGACGGGACCCGGATGAAACGGCTGGCAGACAGTTACCGGCGTGCGGTGGAAACGGATCTTATGACCATGGCGGAGAGCGCCGGTCTGGAATGCAGACAGGCAGAGGCAGTGGTGGAGGAGGATCCGGAGCACCCGGGCTTCGGTTCAGTGCTGGAGGTGAAGCTGATCGTGGGGATCCCCGGAAGTGGGAGCCCGGGGCCCCTGGAAGGGGATACGGAGGCTTTCCGGGGACAGGGGGCGGAGGAAACCTGGAGCCGGGAGGAAAACGGCCGCGAGGCTGGGCTGGAGCAGCGCAGAAGGGCCAACCGGGAGATCGGAAATTTGAAAACAAGGATAGGAGAGTATTATGGAGTGGAAGAAGGACGGATCCGGATCGATCTGGAGGATGAATAAGGAAAAGCTGATCTTTGTATTCTGCTCCGGACTGCTGCTGTTCGTGCTTTCCATGCCGGGGACAGAAAAAGAGAGATCCCTTGAGGCGGCTGTGGGAAGCGGAGGGATGGAAAACACGGACCGGAGCGGAACCGGCCGTCTTCTGGACGGGACAGAGGACGGGCCGGAGAAAGGGGAACTCCCGGGCCTTTCCGGAGGGGCGCAGGCCGCCTCTGGAGGCAGCGGCGGCTCTCTGTATGAAAAAGAACTGGAGCAGCGGATCGCCGGCCTTCTGGACCGGGTAGAGGGCGTAGGAAAGGCAGATGTGATGGTGGTGCTGAAATCCTCGGAGGAGCGGGTGTTTCATGTGGATAAAGATTCCAGGACCTCAGCCACAGAGGAAAAGGGAGAGGACGGACGCATTGTAAGGGAGCAGGAACTCTCTGAGAGCACTGTCATGGGCGGAGGGAACCAGGGGCCTGTGGTGGAAAAGGAGCTGACGCCGGAGGTGGCCGGTATCGTCATCAGTGCCGACGGCGGGGGGAATGCCAGTGTGCGTGCAGAAATTTCTGAGGCCATGGAAGCATTATTCGGGCTGCCGGCACATAAGATAAAAGTATTAAAGAGGGTGAAAGAAGGAGTCTGAGGAATGAAACGGATATTCAGGAGAAACCAGGTGATCATCACCACGCTGGCGATCATGATCGCGGCAGCCGGATATTTAAATTATTCTGCAAAAAAGGAGGTGGCGGGCTCAGATGTGTTTGAGGCGGGGATGATGGAGATCTCCGACGAGGACATTCTGGCGGAAAACCAGGCGGTGAACCGGGCGGACGACGGTACCTTAAAGGAGATCCAGAGTCTGGACGGGGAGCTTGAAAGCGCCGGAAGCCTGGACGCAGAGGCCGGAGGGGAAACACGGGAGGCAGACTCTGCGGGAAGCAGTGAACCGGCGGGAAGCGAAACAGAGGCCGCAGGCCTTGAAAATCCCGGGGAGGCGGTGCTCACCGGAGGCACCAGTGTGTCCGAGTACATAGCCGGCGTCCAGCTGAGCCGTGAGCAGATCCGGGCGAAGAATAAGGAGACGCTCATGGAGCTGATCAATAACGGCCAGATCCCGGATACGGAAAAGCAGGCAGCCATCCAGAGTATGATCCGGATGACAGAGATCTCCGAAAAGGAAAATGCGGCGGAGACCCTGCTCCGGGCCAAAGGGTTTGTGGATCCGGTGGTCAGCATCACGGAGGACCAGGTGGATGTGGTGGTCAATGCGGTGACCCTGACCGACCCGGAGCGGGCCCAGATCGAGGATATCGTAAAAAGAAAGACAGAGGTGGGGGCCAACGGCATCGTGATCACGCTGATGGATCTGGCCGAGTAAGGCGGTCCCTGTATGCGCGCCGCAGAAATCTTCTGGAAAAGCCTATGCAAAGTTTTGCGGTTATGGTATAATGTCTGGAAACAGACATTATACCATCGCGCATCTGGTTTCTGCGTTCACCGCAGAAATCCAGGCGCCCAATTCCCCGAAGGGGTACCATGCCTGAAGGACATGGTATAATGTCTGGAGGACATGGTAGGAAAACTATGATCGCAGGAGGTAATCATTGTGGCAGCGGATACAGTAAGAATCAGTCATAAAGTATATGAGAAGGATCAGATTGGTGAGGTACAGATCGCAGACGAAGTCGTGGCAATCATTGCCGGCCTGGCGGCGACAGAGGTGGAAGGCGTGGATTCCATGGCTGGAAACATCACCAACGAGCTGGTTGGAAAGCTGGGAATGAAGAACCTTTCCAAGGGTGTAAAGGTGGATGTAACGGAGGAGCACGTTTCCGTGAGCCTGTCTCTGAATCTGAAGTATGGGTACAGCATCCCCAAGGTATGCGAGGTGGTCCAGGATAAGGTAAAGAGCGCCATTGAAAATATGACGGGACTCATCGTTCTGGATGTGAACATCAAGATCGCTGGCGTAAGCTTGGAGGAAAACCAGTAAGGAATAAACGTAAGGGCCGCTGTCCGCAGAAATTGCGGGCGGCGGCTTTTTTCCTGTGTCCAGAAGCCCGGCAGAAAAACCATAAAAAACACGCTGCGTGGATTCCTCATGGTGATCGCGGCAGCCGCCAGGGTCTCGTGCAGTCACGGACGTTTGCCAGCCGCCCGCGTAAACAAAAAAAGGAGCCTTATCATTTCTGATAAAGCTCCTGTATGACCTGTCCGGGAATCGAACCCGGGTTTACGCCGTGAGAGGGCGTCGTCTTGACCGCTTGACCAACAGGCCGAATCATCAAGCCTGTTTATAATACCATGGATTTCAAAAAAAGCAAGTCTTTTTTTAAAAAAAAATAAATTTTTTTTGTCCGCCTGCTGCGTCCAGGAAGCGCCGTGCGTCTGTCCTATGGTGATCCGGTCAGAAAAATGCTCATGAAAACAAGGTTTCAATGCTTTTCCCGTCCGGATCCCTCTCGGCTGGACGGATGCTGTTTTTTGCGTCCGTATACATAAAGGTCTTGTGAAACTATGCAGATTCATGTATAATCGAAAGATAAGACCAGAAAATGAAATCGAAGAAACGGTTCAGATTATAAATGGAGGTAATCCGATGACCAGAAGGGAAGCTCGGGAACATTGCTTTAAGATGCTGTTCTGCCAGGATTTTTATCCGGCAGAGGAAAAGGAGGAACAGCTGGAGCGGTATTTTGACGCTCCGGTGGAGGACGTTACAGGAAAGGACGGAGCGGACGAGGTGCTCCACCAGGTGGATCTGGAGGGAGCGGATAAAACGGCTCTGGAGGCCCGGGTGGAGGCCATTATGAAAAAGATCCCGGAGCTGGATGAGAAGATCAACGGGGTGGCCGAGGGCTGGAAGACCAGACGCATGGGCCGGGTGGAACTTACGATCCTCCGGCTGGCTCTTTTTGAGATGAAGGAGGATCAGGAGATCCCGGAGAAGGTGGCCATCAACGAGGCTGTGGAGCTGGCCAAGAAATTCGGCGGAGACGGGGCCCCTGCCTTTGTCAACGGGATCCTGGCGAAGCTGGTGGAAGAAAGATCCGAATAAAATCAAGGCCGGAGAGCAGCTATGGCGGGAGTATATTCAGTCACGCAGGTGAATTCGTATATCAAAAATATGTTTGTCCAGGACTTCCTTCTTCGCCGGATCTCGGTGAAGGGGGAAGTTTCCAACTGTAAATATCACAGTTCCGGCCACATTTACTTTACCTTAAAGGATTCGGGAGGGACCCTTTCGGCCGTCATGTTCGCAGGCCAGAGAAAGGGGCTGGGCTTCCGTCTGGCAGAGGGCCAGCAGGTGGTGGTCAAGGGGACCGTTGACGTTTACGAGCGGGACGGAAGATACCAGCTTTACGCGTCGGAGATCGAGCTGGCAGGCCGGGGCGACCTGTACGTCCGGTTTGAAAAGCTTCTGCGGGAGCTGGAGGAGATGGGGATGTTTGCGGCCCAGTATAAGCGGCCGATCCCCAGATATGCCCTGTCCGTAGGGATCGTGACAGCCCCCACCGGGGCGGCCATCCGGGACATCATCAATATCAGCAGGCGGAGGAATCCCTATGTGCAGCTGATCCTTTATCCGGCCCTGGTACAGGGGCAGGGTGCCAAGGAGAGCATCGTAAACGGGATCCGTACCCTGGATGCCATGGGACTGGACGTTCTCATCGTAGGACGGGGCGGCGGCTCCATCGAGGATCTGTGGGCCTTCAATGAGGAGGAGGTGGCCCGGGCCATCTTTGCCTGTGAAACGCCGGTGATCTCTGCGGTGGGCCACGAAACGGATGTGACCGTTGCCGACTATGTGGCGGACTTAAGAGCCCCTACGCCTTCGGCAGCGGCAGAGCTGGCGGTCTTTGATTACGCCAGGTTTGCGGCGGATCTGGAGGCCAGAAAGCGGAAGCTTTCCCGGGAGATGGGCTTTTTCCTGGATCAGGTAAAGGGAAGGCTGCGCCAGGATGAGCTGAAGATCCGGCTTTACCATCCCCAGCATGTGATCCGGGAAAAAAGGCAGCGGCTGGCGGACCAGGAGGAGCGGCTGGAGCGGCTCATGGACGCCCGCACCGGGGAGATCCGGTCCCGGCTCCAGAGCCGGGAAGAACGTCTCTCCCGCGCCATGGACCGGAGGATGGAAGACGACAAAAAACGGCTGGCAGAGGCCAGCGGCAGGCTCTGGGGGCTTTCTCCCTTAAGAAAGCTGAGCCAGGGTTTTGGATATATCGAGGATCAGGAGGGAAAACGGCTGGGCTCTGTAAAGCAGGCGCCGCCGGGGAGCGGGATCACCGTACAGGTGGCAGACGGAACGCTTTCGGCCCTGGTAACGGAAAGGAATGAGGAGTCGGGATGGCAGAACTGGATAAAAACGGAGCAGACATGACCATAGAGGAAACGTTTGCGGCCCTGGACGACCTGATCCGCCGCCTGGAGGGCGGAAAGGGCTCCCTGGAGGATGCCTTTAAGAATTATGAGGAAGGCATGCGGCTGGTGAAGAGCTGCAATGAGAAAATAGAAAAGATCGAAAAGCAGATCATGGTCCTGGGCGGAGGACCGGCGGAGGAAGAGGACGATGGAACGCAGTTTTAAAGAATTACTGGAACAGAAAACGGCGGAGACAGAGGCGGCGGTGTACGCGTACCTGCCGGAGGAAAAGGGCTTCCAGAAGACGATCTTCGAGGCCATGAATTACAGTGTAAAGGCTGGAGGCAAGCGGCTCCGTCCCCTTCTCATGATGGAGACGTACCGGATGCTCGGCGGAAAGGGAAAGGAGATCATGCCCTTTATGGCGGCCATTGAGATGATCCATACCTCATCCCTGATCCACGACGACCTGCCCTGTATGGACAACGATGAGCTGCGCCGGGGAAAGCCCACCACCTGGAAGATGTACGGCTATGATATGGCGGTGTTAGCCGGAGACGCACTGATGATCTTTGCCTTTGAGACGGCGGCTAAGGCGCTGGCCATGGGAGGAGATCCGGAGCGGGTGGCCAGGGCCATGGGGATCCTGGCAGAAAAGACCGGGATCTACGGAATGATCGGCGGCCAGACGGTGGATGTGGAGCTGACAGGAAAGCCGGTTCCGGAGGAGCAGCTTTCCTTTATCTACCGGTTAAAGACCGGGGCGCTCTTAGAGGCGTCCATGAGGATCGGGGCGGTGCTTGCCGGAGCCGGAAAAGAGGAAGAGGAAACGGTGGAACGGATCGCTGGCGACGTGGGAATGGCGTTCCAGATCCAGGACGACATCCTGGACCTGGTGAGCACCGCAGAGGTCCTTGGAAAACCGGTCTTAAGCGATGAAAAGAATGAAAAGACCACTTACGTGACGTTAAAGGGACTGGAAAAGGCAAAGGCAGAAGTAAAAACACTCTCAGACCGGGCAGCAGACGCTTTAAACAGCCTTCCGGGGGATAAGGAATTCCTGGGAACGCTCATTAAGACCCTGGTGGACCGGGAGAAATAGGACTTAAAGGAGTAGGAACGGAATGCTTCTGGAAAAGATAGAACAGTCTTCGGATATCAAGAAGCTGAAAGTGGAAGATTATCCGGTGCTGGCGCAGGAGATCCGGCAGTTTCTGCTGGAAAAGATCAGCCGTACAGGCGGCCATCTGGCATCCAACCTGGGAGTCGTGGAGCTGACCATGGCCCTGCACCTGGCCTTTGATCTTCCGAAGGATAAGATCATATGGGACGTGGGCCATCAGGCCTATACCCATAAGATCCTCAGCGGGAGAAAGGACGGCTTCGACGATCTGCGCCAGTTCGGCGGCATGAGCGGCTTCCCAAAACGGAAGGAGAGCCCCTATGACGCCTTTGACACGGGCCACAGCTCCACCTCCATTTCCGCAGGCCTGGGGATCGCCCAGGCCAGAGAGATCCTGGGCGAGGACTATTCGGTCATCTCCATCATCGGAGACGGTGCTTTAACGGGCGGCATGGCCTATGAGGCCTTGAACAATGCGGCCCAGCTGAAGAAAAATTTTATTATCGTTTTAAATGACAACGAGATGTCCATTTCAAAAAATGTGGGCGGCATGTCCCGGTATCTGAGCAATGTCCGCACCAGAGAGGGCTATGCGGATCTGAAGCTTAAGGTGGAACGCACCCTGCGGTCCGTGCCGGTGATCGGAAAGGCCATGGTCAACGGCCTTTTCCTGGCTAAAAACGGGATCAAGCAGTTTTTAGTGCCGGGGATGCTGTTCGAGGACATGGGGATCACCTACCTGGGGCCTGTGGACGGCCACAATGTGGAGGAAATGGTCCAGGTCTTAAAGGAGGCCAGACGGGTCCGTCATGCGGTCCTGGTCCATGTACGGACCACCAAGGGAAAGGGTTATGGCCCGGCGGAGCAGAATCCTTCCCGGTTCCACGGGGTGGATCCCTTTGACATTGAAACGGGAAAGCCGTTAAAGAAAAAGCAGTTCCCGGGATATACGGATGTCTTTTCGGAAAAGATCTGCGAGCTGGCAGAGAAGGATCCACGGATCGTGGCAGTCACGGCGGCCATGCCCGACGGCACGGGGCTTTCCAGGTTTGCAAAGCAGTTCCCGGACCGGTTTTTTGACGTGGGGATCGCCGAGGCCCATGCGGTCACTTCGGCAGCGGGAATGGCGTCAGCGGGCTTAAAGCCTGTGGTAGCGGTGTACTCGTCGTTTTTACAGAGAGGCTATGACCAGATCCTCCACGATGTCTGTATCCAGGAGCTTCCGGTGCTCTTTGCCATTGATCGGGCCGGTCTTGTGGGCAGCGACGGAGAGACCCATCAGGGGATCTTTGATATCTCATTTTTAAGCCTGGTGCCTGGAATGAGCATCATGGCTCCAAAAAATCTGTGGGAGCTGGAACGGATGCTGGAATTCGGCGTGGGCTTTGACGGTCCCTTGGCCATCCGTTACCCGAGAGGACAGGCCTACCGGGGCCTTTCCGAATTCGACGCGCCGGTGGAATACGGAAAGGCAGAAATGCTTTTTGAGGAGAAGGACATCGCTCTTTTTGCCCTGGGAAGCATGGTCAGCACCGGAGAGCATGTGAGGGAAAAGCTGAAGGCCAGAGGATATTCCTGTACTCTGGTGAATGCCCGGTTTGTAAAGCCCCTGGACACGGATATGATCGACCGGCTGTGCAGGAGCCATAAGCTGATCGTCACCCTGGAGGAAAATGTGCTGCGGGGCGGCATGGGCATGTGCGCCACCCGGTACATCCATGAACACCATTCGGAGATCCATGTGATCCAGGTGGCTCTTCCGGACGCCTATGTGGAGCATGGGAACGTGTCGCTCCTGCGGGAGATGCTGGGGATCGACAGTGATTCGGTGATCAAACGGATCTTTGCAGAATATTTAGATCCATATGACAGTCATGGAAATATGAAAATACAGAACAGTTTCGATTGTCCAAATAGTACAGAGAAGGAGCGTCAGGATCCATGAAGGAACGGTTAGACGTGCTGTTAGTAAAAAAGAATCTGGCGGAGTCCAGGGAGAAGGCCAAGGCGGTGATCATGGCCGGGATCGTCTATGTGGATGACCAGAAGGAGGACAAGGCCGGCTCCATGTTTGAGGAGACGGCAAAGATCGAGGTCAGGGGGAGCACCTTAAAATATGTGAGCCGGGGCGGTTTAAAGCTGGAGAAGGCCATGACCCATTTCGGCGTGACCCTGGATCAGAAGATCTGCATGGACGTGGGAGCGTCCACCGGCGGGTTCACCGACTGCATGCTGCAGAACGGGGCTGTGAAGGTCTATTCTGTGGATGTGGGCCATGGACAGCTGGCCTGGAAGCTCAGGAACGACCCGCGGGTGGTCTGCATGGAAAAGACCAACATCCGGTATGTGACCCCGGAGGAGATCCCGGACAAGATCCAGTTCGTCTCCATTGACGTATCGTTTATCTCCCTTACCAAGGTCCTGGGGCCGGTGAAGGCCCTTATGGAGCCGGACGGCCAGGTGGTATGCCTCATTAAACCGCAGTTTGAGGCCGGCCGGGAAAAGGTCGGGAAAAAGGGCGTGGTCCGGGAGCGGTCCGTCCACCTGGAGGTGATCTGCATGGTGGCGGCTTTTGCAGGAAGCATCGGCTTCGAGGCCCTGCATCTGGAGTTCTCACCCATTAAGGGACCGGAGGGAAATATCGAGTACCTCCTGCATTTAAGAAACGATGCCAGAGGAAACGTTTACGAAAACAGCTCCATTGATGCGGAGGAGATCGTAAACCAGGCACATGAGACGCTGGATTAGGCGTTCCAGCGGGAGCAGCATATGAAACATTTTTATATCATTGTCAACGAAGATAAAGAAGATACAAAAGCCATGGGAGAGAGGATCTCCCGGTATCTGAAGGACCATGGATGCACCTGCAGGACATCCGGAGGCGTATTCAGCAAGGGGAAACGGTTTACATCCGTTTCTGATGTGCCGGAGAATACGGAGTGCGTCATCACCCTGGGAGGAGACGGGACCTTTATCCAGGCGGCCAGGGATCTGGCAGGCACAGGCCTCCCCATTGTGGGCATCAACCTGGGAGACCTGGGCTATCTGACCCAGATGGGAAAGAGGGGCAATCTGGAGGAGCTTCTGGACGCCCTGCTTTCAGACCGCTATGAGATCCAGGAACGGATGATGCTTTCGGGCCGGGTATACCATAAGGGAAAACCGGCGGCCAGCCACATTGCCTTAAACGATATCGTACTGGCCCGGGAGGGGGACATGCGTGTCTTGAAATTTAAGATCTACGTCAACGGCCAGTTCCTGTATGAATACAGTGCCGACGGGGTGATCGTCTCCACACCTACGGGCTCCACGGCCTATAACCTGTCTGCAGGGGGCCCCATTGCCCAGCCGGACGGGGAGCTTCTGATCCTGACGCCGGTGTGTCCCCACACGCTGACGTCCCGGACCATCGTCCTGGGACCGGAAAGCCGGATCCGGATCGAGATCTCGGAAAAAAATGAAGGATGCCAGGCAGCCGCCTTTGACGGGGGTACCAAGGTGGCGCTGACCCGTGGGGATTATATTGAGATCGAACGGTCCAAGATGGTGACCCGGGCAGTGAAGCTGGACGATCGGTCATTCCTGGATATCTTAAAGCACAAGATGTACGACGCATAGGGGAAGAGGGCGGAGCCGGCCGGGGCCGGAGCCGCGGATGGAAAAGGCAGAGCACGTTGTAACCGGAGGGATACGGAACAGTTACAGGAAAGGGGTAACAGACATGAAGGTAGACAGACACAGCAAGATCGTAGAGTTGATCGGCAAGTACCAGATCGAGACGCAGGAGGAGCTGGCTTCCTATTTAAAAGAGGCCGGATACCATGTGACCCAGGCCACGGTCTCCAGGGATATCCGGGAGCTGAAGCTTACGAAGGTGCAGAAGGAAAATGGCCGTCAGTGCTATTCAGTGATGCAGCATCAGAGGGACTTCGGGGAGAAATATATCCGCATCCTGCGGGACTGCTTCGTATCCATGGATATGGCCCAGAATATCCTGGTCATTAAAACTGTGTCCGGCATGGCCATGGCGGTGGCAGAGGCTTTGGATGTGATCGGCTTCCACGAGATCGTGGGCTGCGTGGCCGGAGACAATACCATCATGTGCGCCGTAAGGACTGTGGACGATACGATCCTTCTGATGGATAAGCTGAAAAAGATCCTGAACGAGCAGAATTGAGGTGATGGAATGCTGCTGGGCTTACACGTAAAAAACCTGGCCCTGATCGAAAAGGCCGAGGTGGAGTTTACCGGAGGGCTTAATATACTGACCGGAGAGACCGGAGCAGGAAAATCCATCCTCATCGGATCTGTGGGTCTGGCGCTGGGAGGAAAGGCGTCGAAGGACATGATCCGCCAGGGCGAGGACAGCGCCCTGGTGGAGCTGGCCTTTTCCGTGGACGATGAGAAGAAAAAAAACGCTCTGGAGGCCCTGGACATCGCGCCCGATGAGGACGGCCTCCTTATCATTTCTAAAAAGATCACCCCGTCCAGGACGGTCAGCCGGATCAACGACGAGACGGTGACCACCGCAAGGCTTAAGGCCGTCACCGGACTTCTCCTGGACATTCATGGACAGCATGAGCATCAGTCCCTTCTCCATAAGCAGAAGCATCTGGAGATCCTGGACGAATATTCCCGGAATGAAACGGAAAATCTGAAAAGAGACGTGGAGGAAGGCTACCGGAAATATCAGGCCCTCAGAGAGAAGCTTTCGGGCTTCCATCTGGATGAGGAGACGAGAAAACGGGAGTCGGATTTTCTGCGGTTTGAGATCCAGGAGATCGAAAACGCGGCCATCCGCCCGGGAGAGGAGGAGGAGCTTTCTGCCGTCTGCCGGAAATTTTCCCACAGCAGGAAGATCGCCGAGGCCATGCAGACGGCGTTTATGGCTGTGGACGGAGTCGAACTGGGCCGTGCGGTGAAGCATGTGGAGAACGCCGCCGCCTATGATGAAAATTTAAACGATATTTTAAAAGAGCTTTCCGATGCAGAGGACATCTTGAACGGCGTGGCCCGGTCCATTTCCGATTATATGAATGAAATGGAGTTCGACGAGGAAACCTTTAAACAGACAGAGGAACGTCTGGACCGGATCCGCAGCCTGATAGCCAAGTACGGAAATTCGGAAGAAGCCGTTTTAAAAAGCCTGGAGGAAAAGAGAGAACGCCTTCAGGAGCTGGAAAACTATGAAGAGCTGGCAGCGCTGGCATCCAGGGAGCTTGAAGCCCAGACCAGGTCCATGGAGCAGCTCTGCGGGACCCTTTCGGAGGCCAGAAAGCGTGCGGCCCGGGTCCTGGAGGAGCGGATCGGGGCAGAGCTCATGGACTTGAATTTCCTCCATGTGGATTTTCGGATCGATGTGAGGGATCTGGAGCATTTTACGGCCCAGGGCGCCGACGAGGTGGAATTTATGATCTCCACCAATCCGGGCAGCATTCCGCCCAGACCGCTGGGCGAGGTGGCCTCCGGCGGCGAGCTTTCCAGGATCATGCTGGCCATCAAGACGGTGTTGGCGGATACGGACGATATCCCCACTTTGATCTTCGACGAGATCGACACCGGCATCAGCGGGCGCACGGCCCAGAAGGTGTCAGAACGGCTTTCCTATATTGCCGGAAAACACCAGGTTTTATGCATCACCCACCTGCCCCAGATCGCGGCCATGGCTGATACCCATTTTGAGATCAGAAAAACCGTGGAAAATGGAAAAACGTCCACCAGGATCCATAAGCTGGGAAAAGAGGAGCAGACCGAGGAGCTGGCAAGGCTTCTGGGCGGCGCGGAGATCACAGGCGCGGTGCTTGAAAATGCAAGGGAAATGAAGCGGCTGGCGGAAAAGAAGAAGAGGGAGCTGCTGAAAGAACGAAACGTCATCTAAAAACTGACAGGCTGAAAAGAGAAAAGGATCACATACTAGGAGAGGAGCATATCACTGCCCTCTCCTTTGCCGTTACTGGGGAAATTGCAGACGCCGTATGTTATGGACAGGGAAAAGCCGGGGCAGAATCATAAAGAAGAGGAGGTTTTGCCGTGACAAGAAAGGAACGACTGAGAAGGATTCTGGCCGGTGTCTTTTGTTTTTCTCTGGTTTTTACCATTGCGTTCACATGGGGCTATGTGAAGTTTGCAGTGCCGGACCGTCTGAACCTGGTGGTCAGCGAGGAGGAGATCTTCCATTTTACCCTGCCTCCGGGCGTCACCCTGGAGAGCGACAGCGAGGAGGTAGTCCTGGGGAACGCGTCCAACATCCCCGCAGGAAAAGTCCGGATCCAGACCGCAGAGCCGGTGTCCATGTATGGCGCATCTGAAGGAAGCTACCACCTGGGCATGAAGCTTTTCGGGCTGATCCGCATGAAGGACATCCAGGTGGATGTGGTGGACGGGATGTATGCCGCGCCCTGCGGCGTACCTGTGGGGATCTATCTGAAGTCCAGAGGAGTCATGGTCGTTGGCACCGGGGAGATCGTCAACGACGCGGGCAACGTGGTGGAGCCGGCCTTTGGCGTTCTGAAATCCGGAGACTACATCGAGACAGTCAACGGACAGGAGATGGAGGACAAGGACGATCTGATCCAGGCCGTCAGCGCCAGCAGCGGAAGGCCCGTTTCCCTGGAGGTGCGCAGGGACGGGGAGCTTTTAAAGGTGGAGCTGGAGCCGGTGCTGGCAGAGGATGGGACCTATAAGCTGGGGGCCTGGGTCCGGGACGATACCCAGGGGATCGGGACCGTCACCTACGTGGACATGAACGGCTCCTTCGGCGCCTTGGGCCATGGGATCAGTGACAGCGACACAGGAAAGCTGGTGGATATCCGGGAGGGAGAGCTCTACGATACCCAGATCATGGGGATCGAAAAAGGAACATCAGGAAAGCCCGGAGTCATGTCCGGGGTCATCTATTACGGAAAAGGCACAAAGCTGGGGGAAGTGACCGCCAATACAGAGGAGGGAATCTTCGGGACCGTCAACCGCCGGTTCCTGGAACGGTTCCAGTCCGAGGCCATTCCCGTGGGCTTCCGCCAGGACGTCCACAAGGGCCAGGCCTTTATCCGCAGCGACGTATCGGGGGAGGTGAGAGATTATGAGATCGAAATTCAAAAAGTGGATCACACGAGTCTTCAGAAAAATAAGGGGATGGTGATCCGCGTCGTGGACGAAGAGCTTCTGAAGCTCACCGGCGGCATCGTACAGGGCATGAGCGGCAGCCCCATCATCCAGGACGGCAAGCTCATCGGAGCCGTCACCCATGTATTCATCCAGGACTCCACGAAAGGCTACGGGATATTTATTGAAAATATGCTGGAAGCAGCGGAATAATAGAAGCAGGCAGCGTAATGAAAAATTGCGCTGCCTGCTTTTGGGATTTTTGTTATCTATGAAAGTAAAAGTGCTTGTGATATAATGGTAGAAAACTAGAATTTATATAGAGGAACAAGATGATGAAAATTAAGTTAATTGAGGATTATGACGATAAACAGAAAATTGCAAGACTGATATTAGAAGCATTATCTGATTGGTTCGGCATAGATGAAGCAAGAGAAAATTACATCAGAGAAAGTACAGAGCAACTTTTCTTTGCTGCACTTGACGAAAATCAAGTAACAGGTTTTTTATGCTTAAAAGAAACGAGTAAAGACACACTGGAAATAAGCGTAATGGGCGTATTAAAGGAGTATCATCGCCACGGAATTGGAAAAGAACTATTTTTGAATGCCAAGAAACTTGCTTCAGAAAAAGGATATACTTTTCTTCAGGTAAAGACTGTTCAAATGGGACACTACAAGGAATATGATAACACAAATCGTTTCTACCTCAGTCTGGGATTTAAGGAATTTGAAGTCTTTCCTACCCTATGGGATGAAAGGAATCCTTGCCAAATTTATATCATGTCACTACGGTAAATTCCAGTTTTACCAATTAAATATTGGCAATCTCAAACAGCTATGTACGGATCGGTGCATAGCTGTTTTTGATACAAAAATGTTGTCCATAATGACAATCACTCATGAACGGCAGTCCCATCATCCTGGACGGCCCGGTGGAAAAACCAATATAGCCCGCCTTTTAACGATGCATACCATGTTTGACTTTTTTTCAAAAAATATTGTATTCATTTATATTTTATGATACTATATCCACACAATGAGTGGATATATAAGGAGAATGAGATGGATAAAAAAGAAAGGATTGAAAAGCAGATAGGTACATTAAAAGGAATTCGTGAAATGCTGGATATGAACAGGACAGAATTTTCACGATACATGGATATTCCACTGAGAACATTAGAGGAGTGGGAAGCGGGAAGAAGACAGATGCCGGAGTACGTACTCAGATTAATTGCATATTACGTTAATGTGCAGAAGTTGATGGAGGAAAAAGGAATAGAATTGGAGGAAGGATATGAACAAAAATGAAATTGTAATTTTTGAAACAGAGGATAAATTGATAACGCTTCCTGTGGCAGTAGATCATGAGACGGTCTGGCTGAATAGAAATCAAATGGCTGAGCTTTTTGACCGGGATGTAAAAACAATTGGTAAACATATTAATAATGCTTTGAGAGAGGAGTTAGAAAGTGATAAGGCAACTGTCGCAAAATTTGCGACAGTTCAAAAAGAGGGTGAACGTGAAGTAGAACGACAAATTGAATATTATAACCTGGATGTTATCATTTCTGTCGGCTACCGTGTAAAATCAAAACGAGGCGTTGAATTCCGGCGTTGGGCAAATTCAGTTCTTAAGCAATACATATTGAAGGGTTACGCAGTAAATGATAATCGTATCAGGCAGTTAGGCGAGGTGATACGAATTATGAAGCGGACCGAAAACGAGTTGGATAGCAGACAGGTTCTTTCTGTAATAGAAAAATATAGCAGTGCACTGGATTTACTGGATTCTTATGATCACCAGAATATGACAAGACCAGAAGGAAATCGTGCGACATATGTTCTTACATATAAGGAATGTATGGACGTAATCCAGAGCATGCGATTCGGAGATGAATCCGATTTGTTTGGAAAAGAAAAGGATGATTCTTTCAAAGGCAGTATCGGTAATATTTATCAGTCATTTGGTGGAACAGATATCTATGAATCTTTGGAAGAGAAAGCTGCAAATTTGCTGTATTTGGTGACCAAGAATCACAGCTTTTTCGATGGAAATAAAAGAATTGCTGCGACAATGTTTCTATATTTTCTTGATAAAAATGAAGTACTGTTTATAGATGGACAAAAGAAAATAGAAGATGCTGCTTTAGTAGCACTAACCATTATGATCGCAGAGTCCAGACCAGAAGAAAAAGAAATGATGATAAGTGTGATTATGAATTGTATGTTATAAAGCTTGATTTTAACTTTGTAATACTATTCTTAATAACAATCACTCATGAGCGGCAGTCGCCAAGGTCTCGTGCAGGCACGGACTTTGGTTCTTGCCCGCGTAAACCAAAGCAGACAACACAACGCGAACCATTGTGGTGCCTGCTTTTTGACTGCCCCGATTTAACTTAGATGGCTCCAATACGGCGCGTCTTTTAACGACGGACGCCATATTGAGCTTTTTAAATTAAAAAAGATTGTATTTCTATGTATTTTGTGATACGAATTATGAAGCGGACAAAAACGGACCGGACAGCAGCCCGGTCCCCTCTTATCTCGTTCCTTTTTCCCTCAGCTTACAGCCGGCAAATGTAACGCCGACCATGAGAATAAAACCAGCGGCATAGGCGGGGAAAACGCCATGGCTCCAGCCTGTCAAACAGAAACCGAGGTTCAGCACCGGCAGGTAGAAAAGCTGTGTCCAGATCCCAATGCCATTGAGCCAGTAGGCATGGAGGACCAGTATCTGAATGCCGATCAGTACCAGGTCGAAAGCTGCGATCAGATTCAGGAAAATAACGATCTGCTTTGTCCTTTTTCCATTTCCGTTCATGAGAAATGCAAGGAGGCCCCAGGCAGACAGCAAAGGGCAGCGCGCCTAAAATAAGTAAAGCAGCAGTCATCGTACATCCCCCCATCGTTTATTTTTATACTTTTATTATACATTGCCATGGAATGCCCTGCAACAGAAACCGGTGCTCTACACACAGATGTATGCACCTGTTACGCAAATGGAGATATACACCAATGAAAAAGAAAAATAGTCCGGACGATCACATATAAGGCTGTGGATCCCATGGGGGCCGGGAACGGGGAGGCGAGAGTATCCCTGGATCTGGACAGCCGAACAGATGCGGCTGAAATAAATGCCACGTATTGAGCGGAATGCCAATTTTACATAAAAGGAGAGATCACATATGCCACAGGATAAAATCAGCTCCGGGAAAACAACGGCGTACTTCCATCTTCCGGGCCTGTTTGAATTTTATGAGCTGTACAGGAGATTTCTGCCGTTATTTTTTGAACATAGGGAATATTTTTACGAATGGTGCGGGATCGGCTCCATATACGGCGCTCCGGCGGGATGCATCTGGGGAGGGGGCCGTGTCGGGGAAGGAGACCAGGATCCGGGAGAGGTCCTGGCGCTGCTGGAGAAGTACAGGATCTCTGCCCGTCTGACCTTCAGCAATTCCCTGCTCAAGGAGGAGCATCTTGCGGACCGGAAATGCAACGCCCTCTGCGCCATGTTTGAGAAGGGCAGGAAAACGAAAAACGGCGTTATCGTCCATTCGGAGCTTTTGCTGGAGTATTTAAAAAAGAAATATCCAGGCCTTTATTTTGTTTCCTCCACCACAAAGGTACTGACAGATTTTGAACGGTTCACAGAGGAGATCGACCGGGAGGAGTTTCGCTATGCGGTGCCGGATTTCCGGCTGAATAAGGCCTTTGACCAATGGGATACGCTGTCAGAACGCCAGAAGGCCAAGGTGGAATTCCTGTGCAACGAATGCTGTTTCTATGGATGCAGGAACAGGAAACGCTGTTACGAGGCCGTCAGCCGGAAAAATCTCGGGGAGGACGGTCCGGACCACCGCTGTACGGCTCCCGGCGCAGGGGAGGGCTACCGGTTTTCCAGAGCCATGGAAAACCCGGGCTTCATCGGTGGAGAAGAGATTCGGAACGTCTATCTTCCCATGGGCTTTTCTGATTTTAAGATTGAAGGCCGTGGACTGGGCAGCGCCCTGGTCCTGGAGTTCCTTCTTTATTACATGACCAGGCCGGAATACCAGATCCATGTGAGAGAGGAAATGTATCTGGATAATATGCTGGATCTGTTTTAAGCACGGCCTGTAAAACGGCGGAAAATCCACTTGCAGCCTTTCTGCGGATGCGCTAAAATAAACCGGGAAATTAAAAGGAAGCGAGGCATCATATGGGAACGGATATGACAAAGGGACGGCCCCTGCCGGTCCTTCTGCGGTTTACGATACCGCTTTTGCTGGGAAACCTTTTCCAGCAGTTTTATAATATGGCCGATACGATCATCGTGGGCCGGTATGTGGGAGCCGGAGCCCTGGCGGCCGTGGGCTCCACCGGGATCATCATGTTTCTGATCACAGGCTTTGCCCAGGGACTCACCTCCGGCTTTACGATCCTGACGGCCCAGCGGTATGGAGCCGGGGATACGGCCGGTGTAAAGCGGAGTGTTTCCGCGGGGATCTTTCTCTCAGCCGTCACAACGGTGATCCTCACAGGCTTTTTCCTGGCGGTCATGGATCCGCTCCTTCGTCTCATGCAGACTCCGGAGGACATTTTCAGGGAGGCGGGCCGGTATATCAGGATCGTTGCCGCAGGAACGGCGGCCTGTGTATTCTATAACCTGTTTTCTGCCTTTCTGAGGGCGGTGGGAAATAGTCGGGTCCCGTTGTTTTTTCTGGTCTTTTCCGCCTGCTTAAACGTGGCGCTGGATCTGGCGCTGATCGTGGGCGGAGGCATGGGCGTGGAAGGCGCGGCTCTGGCAACGGTGCTTTCCCAGGCAGTATCGGCAGTATTATGCGGCGGATATATTTTCTTAAAAACGCCGGATCTGACGCCGGGAGCCGGTCAGTGGCGTCCCCACAGAGGAGATGTCAGACGGGAGCTGTCCATTGGCATTCCCATGGCTCTCCAGTTTGCCATCACAGCCTCCGGGGGCATGGTCATGCAGTCAGCTGTGAACCAGTTCGGTTCCCTGGCGGTGGCGGCCTATACGGCGGCCGGAAAGCTGGAGACCCTGGTGGAGCAGGGAATGATCGCCTTGGGCCAGGCCATGGCCTCCTATGCCGGCCAGAATTTTGGAAAAGGGGATCTGGACCGGGTAAAAAAGGGAGTTCGGGCGGGCATGACTGTAACGGTGGTCTATGCGGTTATGGCGGCAGTCCTGGGGACTGCTTTCCTGCGTCCGGCCATGAGCCTGTTTTTTGCAGGCGATATAAGCGCCATGATGCCATGGGCCAGGACCTACATGAACATCTGTGTGGTGTTTTTTATCCCGTTGGGTGCGATCTTTGTATACAGGAACGTGATGCAGGGATGCGGATACGGTTTCCTGCCCATGGCTGGGGGGATCGCAGAGCTGCTGGCAAGGCTGGTGACGGCGGTCTTTGCCATGAAAATGGGAAGCTACGTTCTTACATGCTTCTGCCATCCGGCGGCATGGACGGCAGCGGCGGTGTTTTTGTGGGTCTCCTATGAGCGGATAATAAGAAAGGCAGAGAGGGAGAAACGGGCTGAGGATCCCCCAGCCGCATTTTAACCAGGAAAGGATAAGAGTATGAAGAACAGTGAATGCAGTATCAGCAACATATACAGGCTGGACGGGAGGGTGCCTCTTTTAAAGGCAGTACCCTTTGGACTCCAGCATATTTTGGCCATGTTTGTGTCGAATCTGACGCCGATCACGATCATTGCGGCCGCAGGAGGGCTCTCCCAGGCAGAGGTAGCCGTTCTGCTGCAGAACGCCATGCTGGTGGCCGGGATCGCAACGCTGATCCAGCTGTTTCCGGTCTGGAGGATCGGTTCCAGGCTTCCGATCGTCATGGGTGTCAGCTTTACGTTTGTTACGGTGCTGAGCGCCGTGGCGGCCAGCTACGGATATCCGGCCGTCATAGGCGCAGTGATCTGCGGCGGAGTCTTTGAGGGCGTCATCGGCCTGTTTGCCAGATACTGGAGAAAGATCATTGCCCCTGTGGTCGCCTCGTCGGTGGTGATCGCCATAGGATATTCCCTGTTTACGGTGGGGGCCAGATCCTTTGGAGGCGGCTACGCGGAGGATTTCGGCTCGGCCTCCAATCTGCTTCTGGGAGCTGTCACACTGACCGTCTGTCTGGGCTGGAACATCCTGGCACGGGGATATCTGAAGCAGCTGTCTGTGCTGGCAGGACTTGTGGTGGGATATATCCTGGCGGTGTTTATGGGCAAGGTGGATCTGTCAGTGATCTTTTCAGAGGGAATCGTTTCCCTGCCAGCGCTTCTGCCCTTTGCACCGGAATTCCATATGGGAGCCATTTTTTCCGTTGCCATTATCTTTATGGTTTCTGCGGCAGAAACCATCGGGGACACGACTGCCATGGTCTCCGGAGGGCTGGGCCGGGAGATCACCTCAAAGGAGATTTCCGGTTCCCTGGCCTGCGACGGCTTTGCTTCCGTCGTTTCTGCCATGTTCGGATGCCCTCCGGTGACCTCATTTTCCCAGAATGTGGGGCTCGTGAACATGACGAAGGTCGTAAACCGCTTTACCATTGCCACCGGGGCCGGCTGTATGCTGCTGGCCGGATTCCTGCCACCGGTGGGGAACTTTTTTGCATCCCTCCCGGAATCCGTTCTGGGCGGGTGCACGATCATGATGTTCGGGACCATCATGGTATCGGGGATCCAGATGCTTTCCAGGGCTGGATTTACCCAGCGGAACATGACCATCGCCGCCCTGTCGCTCTCTGTGGGCATCGGTTTTACTGCGGCCAGTGAGATCGACCTGTGGCGGATATTTCCGGAGGTGGTCCAGTCCGTATTTTCTGCCAATGTGGTAGCTGTGGTGTTTGTCGTATCCATATTGCTGAACCTGATCCTGCCGGAGGATATGGAGCTGGAGCGGATCCAGGGGTAGTGGAAACAGACGGTCAGGCGTTTTGTCAGCCGCAGAACTGAATAAAGGAACCGGCCTGGAAAGGGCGCTGCAAAGCAGATGGGAATGTATCTGCAAAGCAGCGCCTTTTTACGCGGGCAGCGGGCCAAAGCATGTGCCTGCACGATACCCTGGAGGCTGCCGCGATAACTATGAGAAAATCGCGCGGCGTGCTTCTTATGGTTCCGTGGAATGGCTCTGGAGCCGGAAAAGAAAAAATCCTGAAAAATTAGCACTCACCTCTTGACAGTGCTAATAATATGTGTTATATTCTGCCTAGAACAAATAAACAAGATCATTTCCTTTTCAAAAGGAGGATTGTATATGAATATCAGTAAGTTTACACAAAAGTCAGTGGAGGCCGTCCAGGGCTGCGAGAAGCTGGCTTATGAATATGGAAACCAGCAGATCGACCAGGAGCATCTCCTAGTGAGCCTCCTGCGGCTGGAGGACAGCCTGATCATGAAGCTGGTGACGAAAATGGGGGTCTCCGGCGGACAGTTTTTAAACGAGGCGGAGCAGGCGTTAAATAAGCTTCCGAAGGTTTCCGGCGGCGGCCAGGTCTATCTGACCAACGATCTGAACAAGGTCCTCATCAGCGCAGAGGACGAGGCAAAGGCCATGGGAGACGAGTACGTTTCCGTGGAGCACCTGTTCTTATGCCTGTTAAGGGAGCCCAACCGGGCTTTAAAGGAGCTGTTCCACTTATACGCCATTGACCGGAACAGTTTTTTACAGGCTCTTTCCACCGTCCGCGGAAACCAGCGGGTGGTCAGCGACAATCCGGAAGCCACCTATGATACCTTAAATAAATATGGGGCCGATCTGGTGGAGCGGGCCAGGGACCAGAAGCTGGACCCGGTCATCGGCCGGGATGCGGAGATCCGGAATGTGGTCCGGATCCTGTCCCGGAAGACAAAGAATAACCCAGTGCTCATCGGTGAGCCAGGCGTCGGAAAGACGGCCGTGGTGGAGGGCCTTGCTCAGAGGATCGTCCGCGGCGATGTGCCGGAGGGCTTAAAGGATAAAAAGCTGTTTTCTCTGGATATGGGAGCTTTGGTGGCGGGAGCCAAATACCGGGGCGAATTTGAGGAGCGGTTAAAGGCTGTTCTGGAGGAAGTGAAAAAGAGCGAGGGGCAGATCATCCTCTTCATCGATGAGCTCCATACCATCGTGGGAGCGGGAAAGACCGAGGGCTCCATGGATGCCGGAAATATGTTAAAGCCCATGCTGGCCAGGGGCGAGCTCCACTGCATCGGCGCCACGACCCTGGACGAATATCGGAAATATATTGAAAAGGATCCGGCCCTGGAGCGGCGGTTCCAGCCAGTGACGGTGGATGAGCCCACGGTAGAGGATACCATCTCCATCCTCCGGGGACTGAAGGACCGGTATGAGGTCTTCCATGGAGTAAAGATCACCGATTCGGCCCTGGTTTCGGCGGCGGTACTGTCCAACCGGTATATCAGCGACCGGTTCCTTCCGGATAAGGCCATTGACCTGGTGGACGAGGCCTGCGCCATGATAAAGACCGAGCTGGACTCCATGCCCACCGAGCTAGACGAGCTGTCCAGGAAGATCATGCAGCTGGAGATCGAGGAGGCGGCCTTAAAGAAGGAAACCGACCATCTGAGCCAGGAGCGGCTGGCGGATCTCCAGAAGGAGCTGGCGGAGCTTCATGACACCTTTGCCTCCCAGAAGGCCCAGTGGGAGAACGAGAAGGCGTCGGTGGACCGGCTTTCCAGTCTGCGTGAGGAGATCGAGAGCCTGCACCGCCAGATCCAGGACGCCCAGCAGAAGTATGACCTGAATAAGGCGGCGGAGCTCCAGTATGGAAAGCTTCCGCAGTTGGAAAAGGAGCTGGAGGCCGAGGAGGAAAAGGTAAAGAACCAGGATCTGAGTCTGGTCCATGAAAGCGTTACGGAAGAGGAGATCGCCAGGATCATTTCCCGGTGGACGGGGATCCCGGTGGCAAAGCTTACAGAAAGCGAGCGGAATAAGACACTTCATCTGGACGAACAGCTCCATAAGCGGGTGGTGGGCCAGGATGAAGGCGTGGAGAAGGTCACAGAGGCCATTATCCGGTCCAAGGCCGGGATCAAGGATCCCACCAAGCCCATCGGCTCCTTCCTGTTCTTAGGCCCCACCGGCGTCGGAAAGACGGAGCTGGCCAAGGCCCTGGCGGAGAGCCTGTTTGATGACGAGAACAACATGGTGCGGATCGATATGAGCGAATATATGGAAAAGCATTCTGTGTCCCGTCTCATCGGAGCGCCTCCAGGATATGTGGGCTACGATGAGGGCGGCCAGCTGACCGAAGCAGTCCGCAGAAAGCCCTACTGCGTGGTCTTATTCGACGAGGTGGAAAAGGCCCATCCGGACGTGTTCAACGTGCTTTTACAGGTACTGGACGACGGGCGGATCACCGATTCCATGGGAAAGACCGTGGACTTTAAGAATACGATCCTCATCCTGACCTCCAACATCGGCTCCCAGTATCTCCTGGAGGGCATAGATGAGAACGGGAATATCCGGCCGGAGGCGGAGCAGATGGTCATGAACGACCTTCGGGCCCATTTCCGTCCAGAGTTTTTAAACCGTCTGGATGAGACCATCCTCTTTAAGCCTCTGACAAAGGACAACATCGGAGGGATCGTGGATCTTCTGGCGGCAGACATCAACCGGCGTCTGGCCGATAAGGAGCTGACCATCGCCTTGTCCGATGAGGCAAAGAAGTTCATCGTGGACAATGGCTACGATCCGGTTTACGGAGCCAGACCGCTGAAACGGTATCTGCAGAAAAATGTGGAGACCCTGGCGGCAAAGCTGATCCTTTCCGACGGCGTCCATACAGGAGATACCATCCTGATCGACGTGGTGGACGGACAGCTGACAGCGCTGGCTGAGCGATAACTGAACGGATATGACTGAAATCACCCGGAAGGGACAGTTCCATATGGGAACGTTCTTTTCCGGGTATTTTTATGTCATGGGAAAATGCGTCCTATGATATTAAAACGCTCCGCAGGGACAGCCATGGGCCGGAAGCAGTTTTTCCGCAGAGGGAGCAAAAAAGCGGCCCGTCCGCAGGCGGAAAAGCACGCAGGTGCTTTTTTTCGTTCCCCCGGACAGCCCCTGATCATATATTAGTAGGAAAGAAATGGATGGGGAGCGGGAGAACATGTCAGTTTACGTGGTAAAGGAAGGGGACAATGTGGACCGGATCGCAGAGACGGCCGGTATCCCTGTGGGAGAGCTTCTGTGGGCCAACCAGATAGAATATCCGTACCGCCTGGCGGTGGGCCAGTCGCTCCTGGTCCCGGAAGGACCGGCGGCGGACCGGGAGCAGTCCAGGCGGGAGCTATACTCATTTGGTTATGCATATCCGTTTATTTCAAGGGAGACAGCGGAGCAGACGCTTCCGTTCCTGACAGATCTTTATATTTTTTCTTACGGCTTTACAGAACAGGGAACACTGATCCCGCCCCCGTCCGATGATACCTGGCTGATCCGCCAGGCAGCGGATGCCGGTGTGGATCCTGTGATGGTCCTGACGCCCCTGGGTGCAGACGGCCGCTTTAACAACAATCTGGTGACGGCGCTGATGGAGGACAGGAGACTCCAGGAGAGGCTGATCTGGGAGCTGGGACGGACGATGACAGAAAAGGGCTACCGGGGGCTGGACATTGATTTTGAATACGTCCGGGCAGAGGACGGGCCGGCCTTTGCAGAATTTACAGGCCGTGTACGCCGTGTGCTCCAGGTATTCGGTTATCCGGTCTCTGTGGCCCTGGCTCCGAAAACGTCGCCGGACCAGAAGGGACTTTTATATGAGGGCATTGATTATCGTCTGTTAGGGGAGGCGGCGGACCGGGTGATGCTGATGACGTATGAATGGGGATATACATACGGTCCGCCCATGGCCGTAGCTCCCCTCAATATGGTCCGCCGGGTGGTGGAGTATGCGGTTTCAGCTATCCCGGTGGAAAAGATCAGCCTGGGGATCCCCAATTATGGATATGAATGGCCCCTTCCCTATGTGCGCGGGACCACAAAGGCCCAGTCCATCAGCAACCGGGAGGCGGTGGCCCGGGCCATCGATCATGGAGTCCCGATCCGGTTTGACGAGACGGCCTGGTCCCCATACCTTCGTTACTGGCAGTACGGGATCCAGCATGAGATCTGGTTTGAGGATGTGCGGAGCATTCAGGGGAAATTTGACCTGATCCGGGAATATGGCCTTCTGGGGGCCGGTTACTGGCAGCTGATGAATTTTTTCCGCCCCAACTGGCTTTTAATGGAAGAAGAATTCCGAATTATTAGAAATAATCAAAGTTTCTGAATATTCATTGGGTTATTGACTTTTTTTCTCCTATCGCCCATGATAGAGGGGCTGAAAAAAGCAGAAAAAGGCTAAAAAGGAGAGAAAAAAGTGGAAAAAGCAGAAACAAAAGGAGCGGCGTTTGACTTTTATGGGAAGCTTCCGCTCACAAAGGCAGTTCCCCTGGGGCTTCAGCATGTGCTGGCCATGTTTGTGGGAAATCTGACTCCGATCCTCATTATCACAGGCGCCTGCGGCATTGGAGCAGGCAGCGAATTTGCAGAGCTGCAGGTGGATCTGCTGCAGAATGCCATGCTGGTGGCCGGGATCGTGACACTGGTGCAGCTTTACGCCATCGGTCCTGTGGGAGGAAAGGTCCCCATTATTATGGGAACCAGCTCCGGCTTCATCGGTGTATTCAACAGTGTGGCAAAGGTCATGGGCGGCGGCATTGCCGGCTACGGGGCCATTATGCTGGCCTCTGTTCTTGGCGGCCTGTTTGAGACGGTCCTGGGCTTTTTATTAAAGCCCCTGAGACGGTTTTTCCCGGCAGTGGTCACTGGAACAGTAGTCCTTTCCATCGGTCTGTCCCTGGTATCTGTGGGCGTCGGCTCCTTTGGCGGCGGAAACGCGGCAGCCGATTTTGGTTCCCTTGAGAACCTGGCTCTGGGCGCTCTTGTGACGGTGGTGATCATCGCGTTCAAGCACGGAACAAAGGGCATGACCAGCGCATCGTCCATTCTGATCGGCATCATCGCCGGATATATTGCGTCGGCTGTCATGGGCCTGTTTTTATCCCCCACCGGCATCACTGCCGATGGCGTGGAGTATACCAAGGCATGGGTCTTAAACTGGGACAAGGTGGCGGAGGCTTCCTGGTTTTCCATACCGAAGCTGATGCCGGTCCCCCTGGTCTTTGACCTGCGCGCCATCGTCCCGGTGCTGATCATGTTCATCGTAACGGCAGTGGAGACCGTGGGCGATATTTCCGGAGTGATGGAAGGCGGCATGGGACGGGAAGCGACCGATTCTGAGCTTTCCGGCGGCGTTATCTGCGACGGTCTGGGCTCCAGCTTTGCAGCCCTGTTCGGCGTGCTGCCCAACACATCCTTCAGCCAGAACGTGGGCCTGGTGGCCATGACAAAGATCGTCAACCGGCATGCCCTGGCCACAGGAGCCGTATTCCTGGTGTTCTGCGGCTTGCTCCCCAAGCTGGCGGCGCTGATCTCCATTATGCCCCAGAGCGTTCTGGGCGGAGCGGCGGTGATGATGTTTTCATCCATCGTCATCAGCGGCATCCAGCTGATCACAAAGGAGCCGCTGACAGCCAGGAACATCACCATCGTATCCACGGCCCTGGGACTTGGCTACGGCATTGGTGCCAATGGCGCAGTGATCGCCGGACTTCCCGAGGCAGTACAGCTGATCTTCGGAGGCTCCGGTATCGTTCCGGCAGCGATCCTGGCCATTGTCCTGAACATTGTGATCCCCAGAGAGAAGGAGGCTTAAAGGGCCTGGCTGCTGGCTTCCGGACTGAAAGCAGGAAGGAGGCCGGGAGGTATCTGGATACCAGGGCGTACCAGAAGAGATCCAGACGGGCCCTTTTTAGAAAGTAAAAGTGGAAAATATCCGCCCTGCGGCTTATATATAGAAGAAAAGGATCATGGAACGGAAAAGGCCCCTGCCTTTCTGGCAGATGGGCGTAAATGCTGAAGTGAATTTTATCCGGATGGCCGGAGGTCTGTATCATATGACGGCACAGACCGCAGAGGCCATGGGAGAAAAGATGATCATATGGAGGAGGGAAACAGATGCTTAAATTCAGAGAATATGTGCGGGCGGAGAGCCTGGAGGACGCTTATGTGCGGAACCAGAAGAAATCGGCCCATATCCTCGGCGGCATGCTGTGGCTGAAAATGCAGAACCGAACGGTTCAGACGGTCATCGATCTGTCGGACCTGGGACTTTCCGGTATTGAAGAAACGGAGGAGGAATACAGGATCGGGGCCATGACCAGCTTAAGGGATCTGGAGCTCCATAAGGGGCTTGACGCCATGACCGGCGGGGCCGTCCGGGAGAGCCTGCGTCACATCGTGGGCGTCCAGTTCCGGAACCTGGCCACCGTGGGCGGCAGTATTTTTGGACGGTTTGGATTTTCTGACGTGCTGACCATGTTCCTGGCCCTGGATTCCTGGGTGGAGCTGTACCATGGAGGTCTGGTGCCCATGGAGCGGTTTGCGGCAGAGGGAGCAGAAAATGATATTCTGGTGAGGGTCATCGTAAAGAAGGAAAAACGGCGGTACGCTTACCTGTCCCACCGGAACACAAAGACGGATTTTCCTGTGATGGCCTGTGCGGTGGCCGTCGGGGAAGGATGGAGATCCGGAGAAGGGGAACGGGCTGCTGGACGGGCCGTTTTCGGGGCAACTCCGGCCCGGGCCAGATCCTATGAGCTTCCGGCAGAATGGCTGGAGCGGTTCCAGGCCTCCGGAGAGGAAGAGCGGAAGGTTCTGGCTGCGGAGCTTGCATCTGTAATCCCCACAGGCAGCAATATCCGGGCGGGAAAGGAATTCCGCAGCCACCTGGCGGGCGTTCTCCTGTACCGGGGACTGATGGAAGCATTGTACGGCGGAAGCGGACAGGCCGCAGGAGCCGGCGCTCCGGCCTGCCTGACAGAAGAGAAGGAGGGACAGAGGGCATGAAGATTTCACTGGTCTTAAATGGGAAAAATGTGGAGGCGCTGATCCCCGACGACAGGCTTCTCATTGATTTTTTACGGGATCACGGCTGTCTCAGCGTGAAGCGGGGCTGCGAGTCGTCCAACTGCGGCCTCTGCACCGTGTTTATGGATGATAAGCCGGTCCTGTCCTGTTCTGTCCTGGCAGCCCGGGCCGACGGCCACAGGATCGATACCCTGGAGGGGCTCCAGAAGGAGGCCGAGGAGTTCGGCGCGTTCATAGCCGACCAGGGAGCGGAACAGTGCGGTTTCTGTAATCCGGGCATGGTCATGAACGCCATTGCCATGTTCCGGGAAAATCCGGACCCCACGGACGATGAGATCCGGGAATATCTGGCTGGGAACCTGTGCCGCTGCTCCGGCTATGAGGGACAGCTCCGGGGGATCCGCGCGTTTATTGAATATAAAAAGAGAGGAGAAGCGTCATGAAGAATGTAAATCAGGGGATCCGTAAGAAGGACGCCATGGCGCTTCTGACGGGAAAGCCGGTGTATATGGACGATCTGGCCCCCAGGGACTGTCTGATCGTTAAGGTGTTAAGGAGCCCCCACGCCAATGCCATGATCCAGTCCGTAAAGACGGATGCGGCCATGAAGGTACCGGGGATCGCAGCCGTTTATACCTGGGAGGACGTGCCCGCAGAGCGGTTCACCATGGCCGGGCAGACGTATCCGGAGCCCAGCCCCTACGACCGGCTGATCCTGGACCGGCATGTGCGGTATGTGGGAGATCCGGTGGCCATTGTGGCTGGGGAGACCGAGGACGCCGTGGACCAGGCCTTAAAGCTGGTGAAGGTGCAGTATGAGGTGCTTCCGGCCATTCTGGACTTCCGGACTGCCAAGGATAACGAGATCCTGGTCCATCCTGAGGACAGCTGGAGATCTCTTTGTCCTGTGGGAGCAGACAATAAGAGGAATCTGTGCGCCAGCGAGGTATCCGGCCAGGGAGATGTGGATGCGGTCCTGGCAGAGTGCGACGTGGTGGCGGAGGGTACATACCATACCCTGGCCGACCAACAGGCCATGATGGAGACCTTCCGGACCTGCTGCTATTTTGACGCCTACGGACGGCTGAATATTTTAAGCTCCACCCAGATCGTGTTCCATGTGCGGCGAATCATTTCCAACGCCCTGGGTATCCCCAAGTCGAAGATCCGGGTCGTGAAGCCCAGGATCGGCGGCGGCTTCGGAGCGAAGCAGACGGTGGTTTCTGAGATCTTCCCGGCTTTTGTCACTTGGAAGACGGGGCGGCCGTCCAAAATGATCTTTTCCCGGACGGAGAGCCAGACGGCCTCCACTCCCCGCCATGAGATGGAGGTCTCTGTGCGGATCGGAGCCAGTAAGGACGGGATCATCCAGGCTATCGACGTGTATACCTTGTCCAATACTGGAGCATATGGCGAGCATGGCCCCACGACTGTGGGACTTTCCGGCCATAAGTCCATTCCGCTGTACGGCACTCCCAAAGCCCACCGGTTTGCCTACGACGTGGTCTATACCAACGTGATGTCGGCGGGAGCCTACCGGGGCTACGGAGCCACCCAGGGGATCTTTGCCGTGGAGTCGGCAGTCAACCAGCTGGCGGAAAAGCTGCACATGGATCCGGTGGAGCTGCGTCTCAAAAATGTGGTGCGCCAGGGACAGGTGATGCCGGCCTATTACGGCGAGACAGCGGCAAGCTGTACCCTGGATCGATGTCTGATGCGTACAGCGGAAATGATCGGCTGGAAGGAAAAATTCCCCTGCCGGGACATGGGAAATGGAAAGGTGAGAAGTGTCGGCATCGCCATGGCCATGCAGGGTTCCGGGATCTCCGGCGTGGACGTGGGCTCGGCTTCCATCAAGCTCAATGAGGACGGATACTATACGCTGACCATCGGAGCGGCAGACATGGGAACAGGCTGCGATACCATCCTGGCCCAGATGGCGGCGGAGTGCTTGGACTGCTCCACAGACCAGATCACTGTTTACGGGGCGGATACGGACGCTTCTCCCTACGATTCCGGATCCTATGCGTCCAGCACCACCTATGTGACGGGAAAGGCCGTGGAGAGAGCCTGCGGAAAGCTGCTGGAGAAGATGGAGGACAAGGCGGCGGAGCTTCTGAGGGCGCGGTATGCGGCGGAGGGTTCCGGCGCTGCGGATGCTGAGGGTGGCTGCGGCCTGGGTGCTCCAGGTACCTGCGTTTCCGGGACCCCGGATGTTTCCGGAGCGGAACTGGAGTTTGACGGGACACGCTTCCTGGATCCGGCTACCGGAGAGTCGGTGACTCTGACAGACCTGGGGACGGCCTCCATGTGCGGCAGCCAGGAAGCCCTCCAGGTGACGGAGACCCACAGTTCCCCCGTATCGCCGCCGCCGTTTATGGCAGGCGCGGTGGAGATCGAGCTGGATAAGGAGACGGGCCATGTGGAGATCCTGGACTATGCGGCTGTGGTGGACTGCGGAACGGTCATCAATCCCAACCTGGCCCGGGTCCAGACCGAGGGCGGCATCGTCCAGGGCATTGGAATGGCCTTATATGAGAATGTCCAGTACGACGAAAAGGGCCATATGATGAACAACTCGTTTATGCAGTATAAGATCCCCACTCGGCTGGATATGGGAAGGCTGCGGGTAGAATTTGAAAGCAGCTATGAGCCCACTGGCCCCTTCGGAGCCAAGTCCATCGGAGAGATCGTCATCAACACTCCGTCCCCGGCCATTGCCCATGCCATTGCCAACGCCACAGGGCTGTGGTTTAAGGAGCTTCCCATCACCAGTGAGAAGATTGCCATGGGACTGCTTAAGAAATGAAAATAAGATGTGTATATCTGGCGGCTGGAAACAGCCGCCGGTTTGGAAAAAACAAGCTTTTTCATACGATCGGGCAGAAGTCCATGTACCTGCATCTGCTGGACCGGCTGGCGGCTGTGGCAGAAAGGCATAGGGAACTGGAGATCGTGGTGGTGTCCCAGTATGAGGAGCTTTTGCAGGAGGCGGCAGGAGAAGGCCCCGGGCCGATCCGTGGTCCCTCTGTGGAAAAGGAACGGAGGGCCCTTTTTGCCGGCTCCGGCCGTTTGTATCCTGTATACAGTCCCCAGAGCCGGGAGGGAGTATCTCACAGCATCCGGGCCGGGATCCTGGCGGGAATGCAGAGATCCAGTCCGCTCTCTGGAATGTGCAGGCAGGAGGCCGGGCGAGAGCCGGACGCCTATGTGTTTTTTGTGGCCGACCAGCCGTGGCTTTCGGAAAGGACTGTGGAGACTTTTCTGGAATTCATGAAAAAGGTTTCGGATGGAGATAGGGAAAGCCGCCCGATCGGCTGCGTTTCCCGCCTGGGGGAGCCGGGAAATCCGGTATGGTTCTCTGCATTTTATAAGGATGAGCTTCTGGCTCTGTCCGGGGACCGGGGAGGAAAACGGGTCATGAAAGCCCATATGGACCAGGTACATTTTTTTGAAGTAGAGGAAGAGAGAGAACTTTGGGATGTGGATACCCTGGAGGACCAGGCCGGCCGGTAAGCCAGGGACATTCATGGAAAAAGAAAGGAGTCTCGTATGAAACCAGAATCCAGCGTAATATTCTTTCCGTGCAAAAATATGGAGGAAACAAAAAAATATTATACCACTGTTTTAGAGCTCCCTGTTTATAAGGATCTGGGGGCCAGCGTGTGGTTTGACTGCGGGTACGGCTATCTGGCCTTCTGCGATTACGGTCCAGACCGGCCCATGGCCACAGGCCAGTGCATTTCCTTTAATCTGCCGTCCCTGGAGGATGTGGACCGCATGTATGAAGCCTTAAAGACCCGACTGGCTCTGGGACTTTCTGCCCCGCCGGCTCACCACCCGAAATTTCCGGTGTATTCCTTCTTCTTTTCTGATCCCAATGGATATACGCTGGAGTATCAGAGGACGACGGACTAGGATATTGGGCGCAGGATAGGGAATGAGCAGGGGGATGATTTCAGAGACCCGAAAAAGCCTGGAATGACTGGGTTTTCTAAGGATTAATACCCTCTGTGGCAACGATTTGGCAACATTTTTTCATGATCCATAAAAAGAGGGATAACGGGTTTTGATTCGTCAGCTAGCTCCCTTATAAAAATATCCCACATAAAAGCGGGCATATGAAACGCATGGTCAAGAGAAAAGCAGAGTGATTATTAGAGAAACATATGCGCCTTTCCGACAGAGGGAGGGTGATTGGAGGAAACCAGCTCGGAAACGGGATGGTTTCTTCTGTTATATAGGAATATAATGCTTTTGCTTTCAAAAGTGAAAAATATTCAAAGTTTTGAAAATGAGTAAAGTGCAGATTTTAAGTTTTATTGGATAAAAATAAACAAAAAAACGAGGAAAAGTGAGTTGTAAAAATAGTTTTATTGGCGAGTTGTCGTTATCCTGCTCATCTGTATATTTTATCCCCCCTCATCGGCAAAAATAAAATATGAAATTATGCATAAAAGGCTATAATAATTGCCGATAATGTGGTATAATTATTCTGAGATATTCGATTATCGTTAGAATGCGAGGTAATGTAATGCCTGAAAACAAACTGGGAATTACAGATTCAGCGGAATTAGCAAGAATAGAAGAAAAAATCAGCAAGCGGAAAGCAGTTGAAATGTTTGAAAGTGGATATTTGGAAAGTTTAGAAGCTGGAACCTTTGAAGGCCTTGCTAAGATTCATAGGTATCTTTTTGATGAAATATATGATTTTGCCGGTGAGGTTCGCAAAGTGAATATTTCAAAAGGGAATTTCCGTTTTGCTCCATTGATGTATCTGGATGCAGCTTTGCAGAGCATTGACAAAGTGCCTCAGTCCACATTTGATGAAATTGTCGAAAAATATGTGGAAATGAACGTGGCTCATCCGTTTAGGGAAGGCAACGGCAGAAGCACAAGAATCTGGCTGAATCTGATGCTGAAAAAAGAAATCGGATATGTCGTTGACTGGAGTAAAGTGGATAAGGAAGATTATCTGCTGGCCATGGAGCGCAGCCCGATTAAAGATATAGAAATTAAGTTCCTTTTGAAAAATGCTTTTACAGATAATGTAAATGACAGAGAAATCTATATGAAAGGCATAGATCACAGCTACTACTACGAAGGCTACTATGTATACAAAACCGAGGAACTGTAAACGAGTTGGAAAATCTGAGATTGAGATAGGCGGAGGATATTAGATGCGATACCTTTCTGTTGCAGAGACAGCAAAAAGATGGGATATATCGGAGAGAAGTGTTCGTAATTATTGTGCTCATGGACGTGTTCCAGGGGCGTTTCTTACCGGAAAGACCTGGAATGTACCGGAAGATGCAGCAAAGCCATTACGAGCAAATCAGAAGGAGAATAAGCCGAAAACTTTGCTTTCTATTCTTCAGGAAGAAAAGAAAAGTAAATATTCCGGGGGGATTTATCATAAGACACAGATTGATTTAACCTATAATTCCAATCGTATGGAAGGCAGCCGGTTGACTCACGATCAGACAAGATATATTTTTGAGACAAATACCATCAGCGTGGAAAATGAAACATTGAATGTGGATGATGTGATTGAAACAGCCAACCATTTTCGATGTATTGATATGATTATTGATAATGCGAAATCTGCACTGTCCGAGAAGTTTATCAAAGAGCTGCATTTAATTTTGAAATCCGGAACCAGTGATTCACGATTGGAGTGGTTTTCGGTAGGTGATTACAAGAAAAGGCCCAATGAAGCTGGTGGTATGCCGACAGCAATGCCGGAAGAAGCTGCCGATAAAATGAAAGCTCTGCTGACTGAGTACAACGGAAAAGAGGAAAAGACTTTTGAGGATGTTCTGGATTTTCATGTGAAGTTTGAGAGAATCCATCCGTTCCAGGATGGCAATGGCCGTGTGGGCAGGCTGATTATGTTTAAGGAATGCCTGAAATATAATATCGTTCCGTTCATTATCGAGGATAATTTGAAGATGTTCTACTATCGCAGCTTGAAAGAGTGGAACAATGAGAAGGGGTATCTGACAGATACCTGTTTGACAGCACAGGATAAATATAAAGCATATTTGGATTATTTTAGGATTAAATATTAAGCAGGAAACGGGGTGCAGCTATGTCAGCAGAAAAAAACTGGCAATTTGAGCTTGAAGAATATATCAAACAGGGTGAACCTGATCAAATTGAAAAAAGTGAAGCGTGGCAGACTGCAATCGGCCTGCAGGCGGTAGATGGTTTGAAAACCTCTGCTTATCTATTAGATACTGCCAAGGAACATATCGAAGGAAAAATCAGTATTGACGAAGCACAGAAACGTATTCAGAGTTATTACGAGCAGCGTACTGACCGTATGGAGATTGAGAACGACACCAGGGAAGCGGATATTGTGTCCGCAAGAATTGCGAAGTTGTTGGGCGAGAAAGCATTTCAGTTCTCACCGGCTGAATGGCTGACGATTCATCGCAGACTGTTTGAAGGTGTGTTTCCCCATGCCGGTCAGATTCGTCAATACAATATTACGAAAAAAGAATGGGTGCTGAAAGGCGATACTGTCACCTACGCAGCGTGGAACAGTATCAAAGACACCCTTGACTATGATTTCGCAACAGAGAAGCAGTTTTCTTATGGAGGTTTGTCTGTAGAACGTAGCGTGAAGCATCTTGCCAAATTCGCTTCGGATATATGGCAGATTCATCCGTTTTGTGAGGGCAACACCAGAGCCACGGCAGTTTTTATGATTAAGTACATGGAAACCTTCGGATTTAGGGTAAATAACGATGCCTTTGAAAAGAACTCTTGGTATTTTCGCAACGCATTGGTAAGAGCAAATTATAATGATTTGCAGAACAGTATTCACGCTACTACAGAATTCCTGGAAATGTTTTTCAGTAATTTGATCTTGGGAACGGAATATGAACTGAAAAACAGATATATGCATGTGGACTATACGGAGGCTAATCTCCAAAGTGTCAATCCTAAAGTTCCAAAGTCTCATTTTGACACTTTGGAATGCGCTTTAGAAGAACTGGCGGTCTTGGAATTGATTTATAAGAACCCGTCAATTAAGCAAAAAGACCTTGTGTCAGAGATCGGAAAATCTCTCAGCACTGTAAAGCGAATTATGGAATCCTTGCAAAAGAAGGAATACATTCGCAGAGTCGATGGAAAACGCTATGGAAAATGGGAAGTTTTGATTTAAACAATTATTAAGAAAGAGGAACCGACAATGGCTGAAATCATTCGTGACATCAAAATGTCAGATGCAAAGCTGTGGTTTATTAAGCTTTATGATGACGGGTATTTCTACAGCACCATCGCAAGTATCCGTGGTGTGTGTGGTAAAACCGGCATTTCAAATGGGTTATACCGAGGATATTATCCGCAGGAATCCTTTTGACTTTCGACTGGATATTATTCCTAACAACACCCAGAAAAGAGTTGCCTTGCCTCCAAAACAGCAGGAATAGTTTTTGGAATATATCAAAAACGATGCTCATTTTTACAGGTATTTGGATGAAATGAAGATTCTTCTGGGAACCGGCATGAGAATCAGTGAGTTTTGCGGATTGATGATTTTGGACCTGGATTTTGACCGCAGAAGAATCCGTGTAGATCATCAGCTGGTAAGAACCAGAGACGGCAAACGCTATATTGAGAAAACAAAAACAGAGTGTGGCTGCCGCTACATTCCTATGAGTGATGAAGTCTATGAAAGTTTCTATCATATCTTTCGATAGAAAGAAGCAGAAAAAAGAGGTGATGATTGACGGCTACGCAGGATTTATACTGCTGGACAAAAATGGTAATCCAAAGGTTGCCATGTACATTCAGAAGGTGGTGTAGAGACTGTGTGAGAAGTACAATTGATATTGTCAATATTGGTTGACACATTTATCTCAAAGATATCACTGCCTATGCA